>Ga0154364_1247_pt1 | contig 16204 bp, 13 predicted proteins | sample RifGroA2_FD_115892 | JGI IMG/M metagenome (GOLD analysis project Ga0154364, IMG submission 115892) | Candidatus Rokubacteria bacterium GWA2_73_35 | reverse complement strand
TCGGCGACGTGCTGCTCTCCGTCGACGAGCGTGCCGTGCTGACCCGCGACGCGGCGCGCGAGGCGCTGGCCGAGGCGAGCGCCGGGGAGCCGCTGCGGCTCACGGTCCGGCGGGGCGCCGACCGCCTTTCGCTCACCCTTTCGGCCCCCTGACCCACCCAGGGATCGTATTGCGGGGCCCGCCGCGAGGAGTTAGAATCGCGCGGCAGTGCGGACGGACCGATGATTCCTCTACTTGACCCGGCACGCGTGTGAGAGGAGACGAAGCATGAGCAATCAGCAGACGACACCCGAAGCACCCCGCCGCAGGTTCTTGAAGGGCGCGGCGGTCGCGGGGGCGGCGGCGCTCGCCTTCCCCGCGGTGGTCAAAGCGCAGGGGCCGATCACCATGCGCTGGCAGAGCACCTGGCCGTCCAAGGACATCTTCCACGAGTACGCCCTCGACTTCGCCAAGAAGGTCAACGACATGACCGGGGGCGACCTCAAGATCGAGGTGCTGCCGGCGGGGGCGGTGGTGCCGGCCTTCGGCCTGCTCGACGCCGTGTCGAAGGGCACGCTCGACGGCGGCCACGGCGTGCTCGTGTACCACTACGGCAAGCAGACGGCGCTCGCGCTCTGGGGGTCCAGCCCCGCCTACGGGATGGACGCCAACATGCTGCTGTCCTGGCACAAGTACGGCGGCGGCAAGGAACTGCTCAACAAGCTCTACGCGTCGATCGGCGCCAACGTCGTCTCGTTCCCGTACGGCCCGATGGCGACCCAGCCGCTCGGCTGGTTCAAGAAGCCGATCGGCAAGGCCGACGACTTCAAGGGCCTCAAGTTCCGCACCGTGGGCATCTCGATCGACCTGTTCACGGGCCTGGGCGCGGCGGTCAACGCGCTGCCCGGCGGCGAGATCGTGCCCGCCATGGACCGGGGGCTCCTCGACGCGGCCGAGTTCAACAACGCCACCTCCGACCGGCTCCTCGGCTTTTCCGACGTGTCCAAGGTGTACATGCTGCAGAGCTACCACCAGAACGCCGAGCAGTTCGAGATCTCGTTCAACAAGACGAAGTTCGACGCGCTGCCGGCCAAGATGAAGGCCATCATCGAGAACGCGGTGGAGGCGGCGTCGGCCGACATGTCCTGGAAGGCGATCGACCGCTACTCGAAGGACTACATCGAGCTGCAGACCAAGGACAAGGTGCGGATGTTCAAGACCCCGGCCGCCGTCCTCCAGAAACAGCTCCAGATCTTCGACGAGGTGCTGGTGAAGAAGTCCGCCGACAACCCGATGTTCAAGGAGGTCTCCGCGTCGCAGAAGGCGTTCGCGGCCCGCGCCGTGAAGTGGGATCTCGACACCAACGTCCGGCGCGAGATGGCCTACAACCACTACTTCGGCCGGCCAGCGGCCAAGCCCGCGCCCAAGAAGAGCTAGCGCTCCGTGACTCGTCCGCAAGAGGCCAGCCACCCGGCGGACGCCGGGTGGCTGGCCGGAAGCCCGCTCCGATGAGCAGCCAGCGGTTCCTCCGGGCCGTCGACCGCGTCAGCTACTGGTCGGGCAAGGCCTTCGCGTGGTTCATCGTGGCGCTGACCCTGGTGGTCTCCGTCGAGGTCTTCAAGCGCTACATCCTGAACGCGCCGACGGCCTGGATCTTCGACCTCAACAACATGCTGTACGGCACGCTCTTCATGATGACCGGCGCCTACACGCTGGCGGCGTCCGGGCACGTGCGCGCCGACTTCGTCTACATCTACCTGAAGCCGCGCGCGCAGGCCGCGCTCGACCTCGCCCTCTACCTGCTGTTCTTCATCCCCGGCATCCTGGGGCTGATCTACGCGGGCTGGGACTACGCCGCGATCTCCTGGCGCATCGGCGAGCACTCGACGGTGACGGCCGAGGGCCCGCCCGTCTACCAGTTCAAGGCGGTGATCCCCGTCGCGGGCGCGCTGGTCATGCTCCAGGGGCTGGCCGAGATCGTGCGCTGCGTCGCGTGCCTGCGGACCGGCGCCTGGCCCGCGCGGCTCGAGGACGTCGAGGAGATCGACGTGATCGAGACGCAGCTCTCGCACAGCGAGTACGTGGACGAGGAGTCGCGGCGGGCGGCCGTCGAGGGGGCGCACGCGATCGACGAGGCCGCACGCCACCGCAGCGCGGTGGAGCACAAGAACCCGTGAGCGATCCCTCGCTCGGCCTCACGATGCTCGGGCTCATCGTGGTCGCCATCATGATGGGCTTCCCGACCGCCTTCACGCTGATGGGGCTGGGCATGGTCTTCGGCTTCGTCGCGTTCTGGGACCCGGCGCAGCACTGGTGGACCAACCGCGCCTTCGACCTGATCGTGCAGCGGACGTACGGGGTGATGACCAACGACACGCTGCTCTCGGTCCCGCTGTTCGTCTTCATGGGGTACATCATGGAGCGGGCGGCGCTGGTCGACCGGATGTTCCACAGCGTCCAGCTCGCGTTCAGGCGCGTGCCGGCCTCGCTCGCGGTCACGACGCTCATCGTCTCGGCCTTCTGGGGCATCGCCTCCGGGATCGTCGGCGCCGTGGTGGTGCTGATGGGCGTGATCTCGATGCGGCCCATGCTGAAGGCCGGCTACGACGTGCGGCTCGCCGCCGGGGTGATCACCGCGGGCGGGACGCTCGGCATCCTGATCCCGCCGTCGGTCATGCTGATCGTGTACGCGGCGGTGGCCGGGCAGTCGATCGTCAAGCTCTACGCGGCGGCGATGCTGCCGGGCTTCTTCCTCACGGCCCTGTACCTCGTCTACATCCTCGGCTGGGCGATTCTCAGCCCGAAGATCGCCCCCAAGCTGGCGCCGGACGAGTACCGGGTGGCGGTGCCGGAGTGGCTGGGCCGGCTCGAGCGCGGCCGGTCGAGGAGCGTCGTGCCCGGCCTGCTCGCCGCCGTGGTCCGGCCGGGCCTGGTCCGGGGCGTCGCGGCGGTGGAGGGGCGGCCGGCAGGCTACGAGCTGATCGTCAGGAACGTGCTCGCCCTGTCGGTGCCGGTGCTGCTGACCGTCGGCACGTTCGGCGCGACGTGGTGGTACGTGGTCGTCTACAACGCGCCGGCGGCCCAGGTGGCGACGCCCACGGAGGGAGGGCCTCAGCCGCTGGGCCTGCTGCCGCCCGCCCCGGCGGAGCCGGAGACGCCGCGGGAGCTCGGGGCGGCGTCCACGGAGGAGGCGGAGGAGCCGGCGAAGCCCGTCGAGGGGCCGCCCGAGCGCATGGGCACCCCGATGGCCGAGCCGACGGGCGTGAGGGGGGCGGGCGCGATCCCCCAGCGCTTCTACGTCTGGTTCTGGGGGCTGGCGGGGCTCTCCGGGGCGCTGCTCCTCGTCTACTTCTGGCGCCTGGACGGCGAGCAGCTCGAGATCCTCAAGGAGCTGATCGTGTCGGTCGTGCCGCTCGGCGTCCTCACGGTCGTCGTGCTCGCGGTGATCCTCTTCGGGATCACGACCGCCACCGAATCCGCGGCGATCGGGGCCCTGGGCGCATGGTACCTGGCGGTGATGGCGCGCTACCCGCGCCAGGTCTGGTGGTGGAGCCTCGTGGGGTTCCTCGTCGGCTTCTCGCTCGGGTGGTGGCAGGAGGAGGCGTGGGCCTCGCTCCTCGTGGCCGGCGCGATCGGCGGCACGCTCGCCGGCGCCCTCGTCCCCGGGCTCTGGAACCTCAGGACGTCGAAGGAGCTGCGTGTCAACGTGAAGCAGTCGGTCTTCCTCACCGCGAAGACGACGGCCATGGTCTGCTGGCTCTTCATCGGCTCGGCGCTGTTCTCGGCCGTGTTCGCCATCCACGGCGGCCAGGCGCTCGTCGAGCGGTGGGTGCTGGGCATGAACCTCTCGCCGGTGGGCTTCCTGATCATGTCGCAGCTCATCATCTTCTTCCTGGGTTGGCCGCTCGAGTGGACCGAGATCATCGTGATCTTCGTGCCGATCTTCATCCCGCTGCTGAGCCACTTCAACGTCGACCCGCTGCTGTTCGGCACCATGGTGGCGGTCAATCTCCAGGCCGCCTTCCTGTCGCCGCCGGTGGCGATGTCGGCGTTCTACCTCAAGGGCGTGTCGCCGCCCCACATCACGCTCAACCAGATCTTCGCCGGGATGATGCCCTACATGCTGATCGTGATCCTGGCGCTCGCGGCCATGTACGTGTGGCCCGGCATGACGCTCTGGCTGCCCGAGTTCCTCTATGGCGGCTGAGGCGGCGAATCTCCACGCGCTCCCGGCGTCGGACGCGGTGCGCCTGCTGCGCTCCGGCGCCATCGACGCGGCGGCGCTCGTCGAGGCGTGCCTGGCCCAGGTGCGCGAGGTGGACGCCCGGGTGCAGGCGTGGGCCTTCCTCGATCCCGACCACGCGCGCGCGCAGGCGAAGGCCGCCGACGAGTGGCGCCTGAGCGGGCGCCCCGTCGGCCCGCTGCACGGCGTCCCGGTGGGCGTCAAGGACATCATCGATACCGCCGACATGCCGACCGAGCACGGCACGGTGCTCCACGCCGGCCGCACGCCGTCCCGCGACGCGAGCGTGGTCGCGCGGCTGCGCGCGGCGGGCGCGGTGATCCTGGGCAAGACCGTGACGACCGAGCTCGCCACGTACACGCCCGGCAAGACGCGCAACCCCCACGACCCCGAGCACACGCCGGGGGGCTCGTCGAGCGGCTCGGCCGCGGCGGTCGCCGCCGGCATGGTCCCGCTCGCGCTCGGCAGCCAGACCAACGGCTCGACCATCCGGCCGGCCGCGTTCTGCGGCGTCTACGGCTTCAAGCCGACGCACGGCCTGATCCCGCGCCACGGCATGCTCGCGCTGTCGCGCACGCTCGACCACGTCGGGCTGTTCGCGCGCAGCGTCGAGGACCTCGCGCTCCTCGCGGAGCCGCTCGTGGGCTGGGACGAGCGCGACCCGGACACCCGGCCGCGCGCGCGCATCCCCTTCGTCGAGGTCGCGGCCCAGGAGCCGCCCCTGCCGCCGCTGCTCGCGTTCGTGAAGACGCCCCGCTGGGAGATCGCCGAGGAGGAGACGAAGCAGGCGTTCGCCGAGCTGCTCGAGCTGCTGGGCGACCGCGTCGAGGAGATCGAGTTGTTCCCGTCGGCGACCGAGGCCTGGCGGTGGCACGAGACGATCATGGACGCCGAGATGGCGCTGAATCTCGCGCGGGAGTGGGAGGCGGGCCGCGACCGGCTGTCCGAGTCGCTGCGCGCGCGGCTCGAGCGTGGCCGGGCGGTGCGGGCCCTCGACTACCTGCGCGCGCGCGCGCGCATCCGGCCCGTCCACGCGAGCTTCCTCGAGCTGTTCGAGCAGCGCTACGACGCGATCCTGACGCCCGCCGCCGCCGGCACCGCGCCGAAGGGCCTCGCCTCGACCGGGGATCCATCGTTCTGCACGCTCTGGACGCTCTGCGGCATGCCCGCGGTGAGCCTGCCGCTCATGCACGGCGCGAACGGCCTGCCGCTCGGCGTCCAGCTCGTCGGCCCGCGCGAGGGCGACGCGCGGCTCTTGCGCACGGCCCGCTGGCTCGTGGCCCGGGTCGCCGGCGGCGCGGAATGCGCGCGCGCGCGCGCATCCGGCCCGTCCACGCGAGCTTCCTCGAGCTGTTCGAGCAGCGCTACGACGCGATCCTGACGCCCGCCGCCGCCGGCACCGCGCCGAAGGGCCTCGCCTCGACCGGGGATCCATCGTTCTGCACGCTCTGGACGCTCTGCGGCATGCCCGCGGTGAGCCTGCCGCTCATGCACGGCGCGAACGGCCTGCCGCTCGGCGTCCAGCTCGTCGGCCCGCGCGAGGGCGACGCGCGGCTCTTGCGCACGGCCCGCTGGCTCGTGGCCCGGGTCGCCGGCGGCGCGGAATCCGCGACCTGAGCCGCCCCCGGCGGGATCTTCGCCTGACGCGGGGCCCGGGTCCGCGGTAGACTGGCGCCGGAACAGGCAACCGACGTCGACCCGCCGGACGTCGAGAGGAGGAGGGCCATGCCTCTCTACGAGTTCTACTGCGACAAGTGCCGGAAGGAAGTCTCGATGACCCTGACCATCAGCGAGCGCGAGAAGGGCAAGGCGGCGTGTCCCACCTGCGGGAGCCGCGAGCTGCGCCCTCTCGTGGGCACTTTCTTCGCCAAGACCTCGCGGAAGTCCTGAAAGGAGACCAGCGTGAAGCTCGCCGGGAAACGGATCGCGATCCTCGCCGAGAACATGTACCAGGAGATGGAGCTCTGGGTGCCGTACTTCCGCCTGAAGGAGGAGGGCGCCGACGTGAAGGTGGTCGGCGCGGGCGGGGCCACGTCGTACGCCTCCAAGCACGGCTACCCGGTCGCCGTCGACGTCCAGGCCGACCAGGTCCGGGCCGTCGAGTTCGACGCGGTGATCGTGCCGGGCGGCTATGCGCCCGACATGATGCGGCGGCACCCCGCGATGGTCGGGCTCGTCCGCGAGGCCGCGCAGCAGGGGAAGGTCGTCGCGGCCATCTGCCACGCGGGCTGGATGCTCGTGTCCGCGGGCATCCTCAAGGGCCGGAAGGCGACGTCGTTCTTCTCGATCAAGGACGATCTCGTCGCGGCGGGCGCGAGCTGGGTCGACGCGGAGGTCGTCGTCGACGGCAACCTGATCACCTCGCGCAACCCGAACGACCTGCCCGCCTTCTGCCGCGCGATCGTCGCCGCGCTCGCCAAGGCCTAGCGCTAGCGCGTCCCGCGTCCAGCGGGGAAGGGGCGGGCGCCGGGCCCGCCCCTTCTCGGTCTTCCGTCCCCGTTGCTGCTAAGATCGAGCGGTCATGCTGGTGCTGGGGATCAGCGAGACCCACTGCGCCACCGCCGCCGTCCTGCGTGACGGCGCGGTGGTCGGCTGCGCCTCGGAGGAGCGCTTCTCCCGGCTGAAGAACGACGCCGGCTACCCGCGGTGCGCGATCGACGCCCTCCTCAGGGAGCTCGACCTCGCGCCCGCCCGGATCGACCAGGTCGTCCTCGCCGGCAGGCGCATCCCGTCCTACGACTGGATGAACCGGGTCATGCGCGACCCCGCGTACGTGCGCCAGTACTACGGCGTGCGGCTCGACGCGCCCCGGCGGGGCCTCGCGGGCCGCGCCCGCAAGCTCGGCGCCCGGCTCGGCCTCCTCGACCCGGCGCCGGGGAAGGCCCCGCTTACCGACGCCGAGCGCCGCGGGCTCGTCGCCGCGCACCTCGGGCTCGACGCCGGGCGCGTGGCGATCGTGGACCACCACGCGTGCCACGCCGCGGCGGCCTACCTCGGCTCGCCGTTCGGCGGGGCGCCGGCGCTCGTGCTCACCAACGACAACTCGGGCGACGGCCTGTGCGCGACGGTCTCGGCGGGCCGGGGCGTGGCGCTCGAGCGCCACGAGGCGGCGCCGAGCGGCCCCGGCTCGCTCGGCTCGTTCTACACGCTGGTCACCCTGCTCCTCGGCATGAAGCCCGGCGAGCACGAGTACAAGGTGATGGGCCTCGCGCCCTACGCGCCCGCGCCGCAGGCCGAGCGCGCGCTCGCGGCGCTGCGGACCGTCTTCGACTTCGTCGCCGGCCGCCCGGGCCGGTTCGAGTGGAAGAAGCGCGGGCCGCTCTACCGCGCGCTGCTCGACGCCACGCTCGGCCTCCGGTTCGACGCCGTCGCCGGCGGCGCCCAACGGCTGCTCGAGGAGGCGCTGCTCGCCTGGACGCGGCTCGCGCGCGAGCGCTACGGGGGGGAGCGCCTGGCGCTCGGCGGCGGCGTCTTCATGAACGTGAAGGCGAACATGCGGCTCGCGGCCGAGGACTGGGTGCGGGACCTCTTCGTGTTCCCGTCGTGCGGCGACGAGTCGAACGCCGTCGGGGCGGCGTACCTGGGGTACCTCGACCTCTGCGCGCGCCGGGGAGTCGCGCCCGCGCCCGCGCCGTTCGGGCCCGCGTACCTCGGCCCGGGCCTCGACGACGCGGAGGCGGAGGCGGTCATCCGCGCGGGCGACCTCGCCGCGCGGTACCGGGTGAGCGAGCCCGCGCGCATCGAGGCCCGGATCGCCGAGCTCCTGGTCTCGGACGGCGTCGTGGCCCGGTGCGCGGGCCGGATGGAATTCGGCGCGCGCGCGCTCGGCAACCGCTCGATCCTCGCGAACCCGTCCGACCACCGCGTCGTCGGGCTCATCAACCGGATGATCAAGAACCGCGACTTCTGGATGCCGTTCGCGCCGAGCGTGCTCCGCGAGCGCGAGGCCGACTACCTCGTGAACCCGAAGGGGCTCGCGTCGCCATACATGATGCTCGCGTTCCCGACCAACCCGAAGCGGCGCGACGAGATCGTCGCGGCCCTCCACCCCCACGACGCGACCGCGCGCGCCCACATCGTGGACGAGGCGTGGAACCCCGCCTACCACCGCGTCCTCCGCGAGTTCGAGGCACGCACGGGGATCGGCGCCGTGCTCAACACCTCGTTCAACCTCCACGGCGAGCCGCTGGTCTGCTCGGCCGGCGACGCCGTGGACACCTTCGAGCGCTCGGGGCTCCCGCACCTGGCGCTCGGGCGGTTCGTGATCTCGAAGAAGTGAGCCGGCGGGCGGGCGCTACTCGGCGGTGAGCCCACCGCCGGCGACGGGCGCCGCCCCACCCGCCCGCCGGCCGCGCGTCGTGCGCAGCCAGCGCTGCGCGGCGTCCATGTAGAGGTAGAGCACGGGCGTGATGTAGAGCGTCAGGAGCTGCGAGACGAGCAGGCCGCCCACCACCGCCAACCCCAGCGACCGGCGCGCGTCGGCGCCCGCGCCGATGCCGAGCGCGATCGGAAGCGTGCCGAGGAGGGCGGCCATCGTGGTCATCATGATCGGCCGGAACCGGAGCAGGCAGCCGCGGTAGATCGCCTCGGCCGGCGTGGCCCCCGCGCGCTCGGCGTCGAGCGCGAAGTCGATCTGCATGATCGCGTTCTTCTTCACGATGCCCACCAGCATGATGATGCCGACGAAGCCGTAGAGGTTGAGCTCCATGCCGAACAGCATCAGCGTGAGCAGCGCGCCGGCTCCGGCCGCCGGCAGCCCCGAGAGGATGGTGAGCGGGTGCACGAAGCTCTCGTACAGGATGCCGAGCACCAGGTAGATCACGACGACGGTCATGAGCAGCAGCAGACCCTGGCCGCGGAGCGACTCTTGGAAGGCCTGGGCCGTGCCCTGGAAGCGCACCGAGAGCGTCGGCGGCAGGCGGAGCTCGCGCTTGAGCTGCTCGATCTCGCCGACCGCCTGGCTCAGCGAGACGCCGGGCTTGGGGTTGAACGAGATGGTCACCGAGGGGAGCTGGCCCAGGTGCGTGACCGTGAGCGGCCCGATCCCCGGCCGGAGCCGGGCGACCGCGCCCAGGGGGACGAGGCGGCCGGATGCGGCGCGGACGTAGAGCCGACCGAGTTCCGCGGGGTCGCGCTGGTACTCCGGGAGCAGCTCCATGATGACCCAGTACTGGTTCGACGGCGTGTAGATCGTCGAAACTTGGCGCGAGCCGTACGCGTCGCCGAGCGCGCGCTCGATCTGCTCGGCCGTGACGCCGAGCGCCGAGGCCCGGTCACGGTCGATGTCGACGATGATCTGCGGGCTCGTGATCTGCAGATCGGTGTTCACGTCCTGGACGCCGGGCAGGCCGCGGATCCGCTCGTGGAGGATCGGTGCCCAGCGGTAGAGCTCCTGGAGGTCCGAGTCCTGCAGCGTGAGCTGGTAGACCGCCTTGGTGAGCTGGCCGCCGATGCGGATGAGGGGCAGGTTCTGTGGATAGACCCGGATCCCCGGCACGGTCTGGAGCTTCGGCCGCAGCTCCTCGATCACCTGGTCCACGGGCGGGCGCTCGCGGTGCGGCTTGAGGCGGATGAACAGGCGCCCCGTGTTCGGGACGATGTTCATGCCGCTCGCGCCGATCGCCGAGAAGAACTGCTCGACGTTCGGGTCCTTGCGGACGATCTCGTTCACGGCGAGCTGGTGCTCCATCATCGCGTCGAACGAGATGTCCTGGGCCGCCTCGGTGAAGGCGAAGATCTGCCCGGTGTCCTCGGTCGGGATGAACCCCTTGGGGATGACGGCGAAGAGGTAGGCGGTCAGGACGAGGGTGAGACCGAGCGCGGCCATCGTGGTGCGGCGGTGGCGCAGCACCCACCGGAGCGTCAGGTCGTAGACGTGCAGCATGCCGTCGAAGAAGCGCTCGGAGACGGTGTAGAGCCACCCGTGCGACTCGCCCGGCGGCCGGAGGAAGCGGCTGCAGAGCATCGGCGTGAGCGTGAGCGACACGAACCCCGAGACCAGGACGGCGGCGGCGATCGTGACGGCGAACTCGTGGAGCAGCCGTCCGACGACCCCGCCCATGAACAGGACCGGGATGAACACGGCCGCCAGCGAGAGCGTCATCGAGAGGATCGTGAAGCCGATCTCCCGCGCGCCCTTGAGCGCCGCCTCGAGCCGGCCCTCGCCCGCCTCCATGTGGCGAACGATGTTCTCGAGCATCACGACGGCGTCGTCCACGACGAAGCCGACGCACAGGGTCAGCGCCATCAGCGAGAGGATGTCGATCGAGTAGCCGAACAGGTACATGACCGCGAACGTGCCGACGATCGACAGCGGCAGCGCGAGGCTCGGGATGAGCGTCGCCGACAGGTTGCGCAGGAAGAGGAAGATGACCAGCACGACCAGCCCGACCGCCAGGATCAGGGTGAACTGCACGTCGCGCACCGAGTCGCGGATGGCCACCGAGCGGTCGTAGAGGACCGTCAGCTTCACCGCGGGCGGGAGCTGCGCGCGGAACTGCGGCAGGAGCGCCCGGATCGAGTCCACGACCTGGACCGTGTTGGTGCCCGGCTGGCGCTGGACGGCCAGGACGACCGCGCGCTCGTCGTTGTACCAGCTCGCCACCTTGTCCGTCTGCACGCCGTCCACCACGCGCCCGAGCTGGTCGAGGCGGACGGGCGAGCCGTTCCGGTAGGCGACGATGAGCGGGCGGAACGCCGCGGCGTTCTGGAGCTGGCCGGTCGCCTGGATGCTGAACGCCTGGTGCGCCCCGTAGAGCGTCCCCGTCGGGAGGTTCACGTTGCCGCGGGCGAGGGCGGCGGCGACCTCGTCGATGCCGATGCCGCGGGCCGCGAGGGCGCGGGGGTCGAGCTGGACGCGGACCGCGTACTTCTGGGAGCCGAAGACGAAGACCTGCGCGACGCCGCTGATGGTCGAGATCCGCTGGGCGAGGTCCGTCTGCGCGTACTCGTCCACCGTGTACAGGGGCAGGGTGGCCGAGCTGAGCGACAGGTACAGCACCGGCTGGTCGGCCGGGTTCACCTTCTGGTACGTCGGCGGGGTCGGCATCTCGGGCGGCAGGAGCGGCAGCACCTTCGTGATCGCCGCCTGTACGTCCTGCGCCGCGGCGTCGATGTTGCGGTCGAGCGCGAACTGGATCGTGATCTGCGTGAGCCCGAGCGCGCTCGATGAGGTCATCGAGTCGATGCCCGCGATCGTCGTGAACTGCTTCTCGAGCGGCGTCGCCACGGCGGAGGCCATGGTCTCGGGGCTCGCGCCCGGCAGCGCCGCCGTGACCTGGACCGTCGGGAAGTCCACGTTCGGCAGGTCGCTCACGGGCAGGAGGCGGTAGGCCATCAGCCCGAAGACCAGGATGGCGGCCATCAGCAGGGTCGTGAGGACCGGCCGCCGGATGAAGAGCTCGGGGGTCATGAGGCGCGCGCGGGCTTGACCTCGATCTTGACCCCCGGCACCAGGCGGAGCTGGCCGTCGGTGACGATGCGCTCACCGGCGCGCAGGCCCTGCTCGACGATCGTCTCGGCGCCGAGCCGCGTGCCCACGAGGACCTGGCGGGCCTCGACGGTCTGGTCGGGCCCGACGACGAAGACGAAGGGACCCTGCTGGCCGGCCTGGATCGACTGCGAGGCGACGAGGAGCGCGGACCGGGTCGTGAGCGTCAGCGCCACGTCGAGGAACTGGCCGGGCCAGAGCGCGTTGTCGGCGTTGGTGAAGGTCGCCTTGAGCTGGATCGTCGCCGTCGCCTGGTCCACGGCGTTGTTCACGAACGTGAGCTCGCCCGTCGCGAGCGCCGCGGACTGGCTCGGGAGGCGCGTCTCGACCCTGAGCGCCCCGGCGGCGCGGTATCGCTTGATCTCGGCCAGGTACTGCTCGGGGACCGCGAACGAGACGTAGATCGGATGGACCTGGTTGATGACGACCATGGGCGCGTCGTCGTTCGCCTTCACGACGTTCCCGGCCTGGACCAGGCGGTTCCCGGTCCGCCCGTCGAGCGGCGCGCGGATCGTCGTGTATCCGAGCTGGAGCCGCGCGCTGTCCACCATCGCCTCGCCCGCGCGGACGACCGCCCGCACGTTGTCCACGGTGGCGACGGCGGCCGTGGCCGCGGCCTTCGCGTTCTCGATGGCGGCCCGGTCGGCCTGCACCGTCGCGTCCATCGCCGCCAGGTTCGTGCGGAGCTGGTCGTACTGCTCGCGTGCGATCAACTCCCTGGCCATGAGCTCGCGGTAGCGCCGCTCCTGGGCCTCGGCGTTCCGGAGCTGCGCGAGGTCGCGCTCGAGGTTGGCCTCGGCCTTCCGCACCTCGGCCTGCTGCTGGAGCAGCGCGGCCTCCGCCTGGCGGAGCTGGGCGGTGTCCCGCGCGACGTTCGCCTCGGCCTGGCGGAGCACGGCCTCGAAGGGGCGCGGGTCGATCGTGAAGAGGAGGTCGCCCGTGCGGACGTCCTGGCCCTCCGCGAAGTGGACCCGCACGATCTGGCCGGCGACCTGCGACTTGATGCCGACGCTCGTGTACGCTTGCGCGTTGCCGACCGCCGTGACCTGGATCGGCACGGTCTTCTCCACGACGTTGCCGACGACCACCGGCACGGGTGGCGGCGCGGCGGCCGGGGAGCGGCCCGAGGCGCTGTCCGAGCAGCCGGCGAGGAGGGCCGCCGCCGCGAGCGCCCAGGCGAGCCGACGCCGCGGGCTCATCGCCCGGGCCTCCGGCCCCGGAGCCGCTTCGCGCCGCCGTCGGAGGCGCTGACCGCAGCGTCCACGAGGGCCTCGAGCCCGAGCCGCAGCAGCCTGCGGTCGCCGCCCGCCATCCGGGCGAGCACGCCCGTCATGCCGCGGAGCCGGAGCGCCTGGAGCTCCTCGACGAGCGCCTGGCCGGCGCCCGTGAGCTCGAGCGCGCAGATGCGGCGGTCTCCGGGATCGTCGCCGCGGACCAGGAGCCCCTTCTGCTCCAGGCGGTCGGCGATGTGGGTGATGGCGGGCAGGGTGACGCCGAAGGCCTTCGCGGCCTCGCCCATGTGGCAGCCCGGGTGCCCGCGGACGTAGGAGAGCACCTCCGACTGGGCGAACGTCAGGTCCAGCTCGGACGCCTTCTGCCACAGGAGCTGCCGGAAAATGGTGCTGCCGAGCGAGGTCAGGAGCCCCAGCACGCGCTCGGCCTCCGCGGTCGAGCCGGCCGGACCCCTCGGGCGCGTCGCCATCTGGCCCCCCTTGTCGAGCAAATGATGCCTGCGATAAATAGTTAAGTCAATAAACTACAAGGGACGGGCGCGGGCCCCCCGGGGCGTCGAGCGATCGGGCGACGTCGCGTCAGAGCGCGTGAAGGAATCGGGCACACGCGCTCCCGGGGGGTGTCGGGGGAAGCGGCGGTCGCTCCCCCCGACGGCGAATCAGTACGCGCCGGCGAGCTTCCGGTGGTCCCAGGAGACGATGCGCGTCGGCGCGAAGCGCAGGACCACGCGCTTCCTGCCCTGCTGGCGCACGCGCTCGCGCGCCTCGGGGCCGCCGTCGGCGCCCGCGTACCGGGCGGCGAGGCGCAGGCCCGTCTCGAGGATCCGCTCGGGATCGTGCTCGATCGCCACGTCGCACTCGATCATCACGCCGCGCAGCTCGCCATACCGGTCGCGTCCGGCCTCGACCTGGACGGTCGCGCGCGGGTCGCGCTCGAGGTTCCTCACCTTCTGGGACTTCCCGTAGGTCCAGGCCAGGAGCGTGAGGCCGTCGCGGACGTACCAGAGCGGCATCAGGTGCGGGCGGCCGTGCGCGCCGAGCGTCGCGCAGGTGAGCACGCGCTCCTCGTCGAGGAAGCGGGCCAGCTCGGCCTCGGTCATCGTGATCGCGCTGCGCTTGGACGGCATTGCTCAGTACCCTGCCTTCCGGTCCACCACGTGGCGGAGCGGGCGACCCGCGAGCCAGCGGGCGAGGTTGTCGTTGAAGATCGGGGCGATCTCCTCGGGCGTGCTCGGGCCCGAGATGTGCGGCGTGATCACCACGTTGTCGAGCTGCCAGAAGGGGTGGTGCGGCGGCAGCGGCTCGGTCGCGAACACGTCGAGGATCGCGCCCGCGAGCCGACGCGCGCGGAGCGCGTCGAGGAGCGCGGCCTCGTCCACGACGGCGCCGCGCGCGACGTTGAGGAGCCACGCCGTCGGCTTCATCGCCGCGAGCGCCGCGGCGTCGACGAGCCCGCGCGTGTCCGGCGTGAGCGGCAGCAGGACCACCACGAAGTCGGCCTGCCGGAGCGCCGTCCCGAGCGCGCCCACCCGCCACACGCGCTCGGCCTCGCGCACGGGCCGCCCGGTGCGACTCACGCCGAGCACGCGCATGCCGAGGGCGCGCGCGGCGCGGGCGATCGCGCGGCCGATGTCGCCGAGGCCGACAATGACCAGCGTCTTGCCGCGCAGGCGGTCGGGCAGGACGTGGTCGATCCAGCGCCGCTGGCGCTGCGCCTCGCGGTACGCGGCCATGCGCTGCGTGACCCAGGAGCACCAGCCCACGACGTACTCGGCCATCCAGGGCCCGAAGACGCCCGGCGCGCGCGTGACGACGACGCCGGGGGGCAGCTCGGGGGCGAGCGCCCAGTCCACGCCCGCGCCCATGACCTGGAGCCACCGGAGCCGCGCGGCCTTCGCGTAGAGGTGGCGCGGGAACTGCCAGGCGTAGAGGACGTCGGTCTCCGCGGCGAGCGGCTCGGCCTCGGAGGGCGTGGCCGCGCGGCGGACGACGACCCGCCCGCGGGGGGCGCGGACGAGGGCGGCGTACGCCGGGTCGGCGTGGTAGACGAGGACGGTCGGACGCGTCACGTGAGCAGCGCGTCCTCCGCCGAGAAGTCGACCGCGCGCCGGTCGAGCCCCTCGCGCAGGTACCACTCGAACGTCTGCGCGAGGCCCGACGCGAGCGTGTAGCGCGGGCGGATCCCGAGCTGCGCGCGGAGCTTCGTCGTCGTGTAGACCGCGTGGCAGTCGTAGGCGAGGTTCTGGCCGAACGGCACCGGCGTGGCGCCGGCCGGCGTCGCGCGGTGGACGAGCGTGACCGGCCGCTTGAGCACGTCGGCGACGAGCTCGACGAAGCCCACCTGCGTGATCGCCTCCTCGCCGGTGACGTTGTACGCCTGGCCGAACGCCGCGGGGACGCCCAGCATCGCCGCCAGCGCGTCGGCCAGGTCCTCGACGTGGCCGAACTGGCGGAGCCAGCCGCCCGCGCCCGGCACGAGGATCGGCCGCCCGCGCAGGAGCCGGTCGAAGAAGAAGGTCTCGTTGTTCCGCGTGTTCAGCGGGCCATAGACGTGCGTCGGGCGGACGATGGTCACGCCCAGGCCGCGCTCGCGGCGCCAGCGGAGCAGGACGTCCTCGCCCTCGATCTTGTTCTTCGCGTACTCGCCCCAGTAGAGGCTGCGCGGCGTGTCCTCGTGGTAGGGGATCGGCAGCGCGTGATCGTGCACGCGGCCCGTCGAGACGAAGAGCGCGTGGCCCAGGCGGCCCTCGAGCGCCCGCAGCAGCGCCTCCACGTCGGCGCCGGTCGTCGGGGCGTAGGCCACGTCCACGAGCGCGTCCACCCGCTCGCCCGCGAGCGTGCGCGCGAGCGCCGCGTGGTCGAGCCGGTCGCAGACGAGCGTGCGGACGCCCGCCGGCACGCGCGCGGGCCTGCGCCCACGGTTCAGCACGGCGACCTCGTGGCCGTCGCGCCGGAGCGCCTGCACGAGGTGCGCGCTGACGAACTCGGTGCCGCCGACGACGAGCACCCGCATCAGGTCACGCCCGCCAGGCGCGTGCCCGCGGCGCCCGGCACCGGGGTCCGCACGTCAGCCGACCGAGATCGCGAGGCAGGTCGTGGTGCGCGTCACGCCGTCGATCGTGCCGATCCCGTCGGTGACGAGCCGGCCGATGGCGTCGAGCGTCGGGCCCTCGACGACCGCGATGAAGTCGAAGGGGCCGGTGACCGCGTCGAGGTGGACGACGGTCGAGGCGCCGCCCTCGAGCTTCGACAGCTCCTTCT
>Ga0154364_1086_pt1 | contig 16471 bp, 18 predicted proteins | sample RifGroA2_FD_115892 | JGI IMG/M metagenome (GOLD analysis project Ga0154364, IMG submission 115892) | Candidatus Rokubacteria bacterium GWA2_73_35 | reverse complement strand
GATGGACGGCACCGAGTAGCCGCCCTTGCCCAGGCGCGCGCAGTCCACCCGGTCGCCGTCGTCGCCGAGCACGACGGGCCCCACGATGCTGCCGGCGTTCTCGGCCCGCACGTGCAGCTCCTCGCGCAGCGCCGCCAGCGCGACCTCGAGGTCCTCGATGAGCGGGTCAGACTCGTTCTGGCCGTCGAACGTGTTCTCGTGCGAGCCCTGCATCGTGTGCTTGGTGCGGTAGTAGATCTCCCGGAGCGAGGTCGTGAGGTCGGCCCGCTGCAGCTCGGCGAGCGCGTCGGCCACCAGCACCGTCTGCATGAACTTCTTCGCCATCCCCACGTTGAAGAACGTGCGCGCCTGCGTGCGCCGGCCCATCTCGATGATGCCGCGCTTCTCGTTGAAGGTGACGTTGGCGAGGCTGCGCACGGGGATCGACAGCGCCGGGTCCTTGCCGCGGTCGGCGGCGATGATCACGGTGTCGGCCACGCCGACCAGCTTCTTCTCGACCGCGCCGGTGGTCTTCGGCTTTGCTCGCGCCATGCGTCCTTCTATCTCTTCCTGCGCTTCGCGGCTTTCGTCTTGCGCTTCGCCGCCGTCGGCGGCCGGGCCGCCCGGGCCTTGCCCTTCCGGCGTGCCGGCGTGGGCGTCTCCGTCTCGGGCTGCCGCTCTTCGGGCGGCGCGACGTCGCTCGGCGCGGCCGCAGGCAGCACCGGCGCCTCCCCCTCGGGCCCGTCGGGGGTGACGACGATCGAGTGGGGGAGGCCCTCCGGGCCGCCGTCCCGGCCCAGGATCTCGTCGGTCCGGGCGCCGCCCGTCCGTTTCAGGGCGATCTTCTGGAGCTGGGCCTTGAGCTTTTCCTTGGCGAGCTTGCCGCCCTTGAGACGCGCGCAGGCCTCGGCGACCTCCTCGATGTACAGCTCGAAGATGTTGCGCCGGCGGAATTCGCTCTTGGCCCGCTCGCGCTTCCTCAAGAACACGCCGAGCCGGCGCCCGCATTCCTGCAGCGCCAGCTTGATCTCCTTCCGGATCTCGTCGTAGTCGGCGATCGCTTCCTTGGACTCGCTGGTGAACGGCACCCAGACCGAGGCCATGTGGACGAACACCACCATGGGGCCGGCCGGAAGCGCGCCTCTCGACTGGGCGATGCCGTAGGTCCGCCAGGAGGTCTCGAGCGCGGCCTTGAAGGTCGCGCAGGCCGACTGCTGGTAGAGCAGCGGGACGCGGTTGGCGTAGCGGATGACGCGGGCCAGCTCGTCGTCGGCCTCGCGCTGCTCGCCCTCGGCCAGCGGGGCCGCCGGAGTCTCCGGGGCCGCGGGCGCCTGCTCCGGCCCCTTGCCGTAGGCCAGCCCCGCCTCGATGACGAACGGGTTGCCGCGGTACACCGCCGGCGGCCGCGTCACCGCGGTGTAGAAGTCGCCCTTGATCTGCTTGTAGAGCCCGTGGAGGATCGCCTTCTCGCCGATGGGCGCGATGCAGTTCGACGGCGGCGCCATGATCTTCGTGGCCTGGATCGCCTTGTAGAGGGCCTCGGCGGCCTCGCCGTGGACGTTGCGCGGCCGCGCGTTCGGCGACAGCTTCGCCGTCTTGCAGATCTCCTGCGCGACGGCGGGAGAAACCCGGCTGAAATCGCCCGAGAGAAACCCCGAGAGCCAGTGGCTCCGGGTGTCGTGGAGCATCTTCAGGAGCATGCCGAACTCGATGCCGTAGGGATGCGGCTTGATCTCACGAGGCTCCCGCGGCAGCTCGTGGATCGTCCGAAGGTACTCCCGCGTCTCCCCCTCCGGCGTGCGGTAGACGAGCTGCACGTGCGGGTTGGCGATCGCGACCTGCTCGAGGTACTCGTCCACCGAGGCGCGGCCCTTCTGGTAGCGCCCCTCGACCTCGAGCGTCACCCGGGTGCCGCGCGGATGCTCCCAGTCGATCTTCTTGCTCTCGAAGATCCTCGGCTCGTTCTTCTTGGTGTCGATCGAGACCTCGAAGTAGTGGGCCGCCGCCCGCGGGCCGGTGCGCGAGATGATCTGCACCGGCTTGCCGGTCGTGAGCTGGGCGTACATGCCGGCCGCGGAGATGCCGATCCCCTGCTGGCCGCGGCTCATGCGCAGCCGGTGGAACTTCGAGCCGTAGAGGAGCTTGGCGAAGATCGGCGGGATCTGCTGGCGGACGATGCCGGGGCCGTTGTCGGTCACGGTGACGCGGAAGCGGGTCGCCTGGCTCGCCGGCGGCGGCGGCGCCCCGTTGCTCGGCGCGACCTCCAGCGTGACGACGACCTCCGGCAGGATGCCCGCCTCCTCGGCCGCATCGAGGGCGTTGTCGACGGCTTCCTTGACGCAGGTGAGGAGCGCCTTGCGCGGATTGTCGAAGCCGAGCAGGTGGCGGTTCTTGGTGAAGAACTCGGAGACCGAGATCTCCCGCTGGCGGGCGCCCATCTCGGCGGCGGACGGGGCGGCCTTCGGCGCGGCGGTCGGGGTCCTGGCGAGCGCGGTGGACATCTCCTTCCTTGATATCAAACCCGTGCTCGCGAGCCCGCGTTAATAGTCATCGAGTCGTCAGTCGTTCTTCCCCGGCCTTTCGGCGCTTCAGCGTGGGCAGGATCGATCCTAGCCGCCGGCCATCGCGCCCACGATCAGAAATGGCTCCGCGCCAATCGCGACCGCGTCGGGCAGCGGGCCGTCCGGCGGCTCGTGGGTCACGTCCTGCTCGCAGGCGAAGAACCGCACGAACGCCCGGCGCCGCCCCGTGACGTGGTCGCGGATCGTCCCGCGCAGCATCGGATAGCGGGTCTCGAGCGCGTCGAGGACCGCGCGCTGTGTGACCTGCCCCTCGACGTGGAGCGTCACCTCGCCGTCGACGCGCGCCAGCGTCCGCAGATGCGCCGGGAGCACGACCCGGATCACGGCAGCGTCTGGACCTCGACGGACACCACGGCCGGCAGATCCCGGACGATGGGCGCCCAGCGGTCACCGGCATCGGCCGAGACGTACACCTGCCCGCCGGTGGTGCCGAAGTACACGCCGCACGGATCGAGCGCGTCGACGGCCATCGCGTCGCGCAGCACGTTGACGTAGCAGTCGCGCTGCGGCAGCCCCTGCGTGAGCGCCTCCCACTCGCCTCCGCCGGTGCGGCTGCGGTACACGCGCAGCCGGCCGTCGGGCGGATAGTGCTCCGAGTCGCTCTTGATCGGCACGACGTAGATTGTGTCCGGCTCGTGCGCGTGCACGTCGATCAGGAACCCGAAGTCGGTGGGCAGGTTCCCGCTGACCTCGCGCCACGACTCGCCGGCGTCGTCGCTGCGCAGGACGTCCCAGTGCTTCTGCATGAACAGCACGCCCGGCCGCGACCGGTGCATCGCGATGCGGTGCACGCAGTGGCCGACCTCGGCCGTCGGGTCGGGGATCTGCTCGGACCTGAGGCCGCGGTTGATCGGCCGCCACGTGGCGCCGGCGTCGTCGCTCCGGAACACGCCCGCCGCCGAGATGGCGATGAAGATCCGCCCGGGCCGGCTCGGGTCCAGCAGGATCGTGTGCAGGCACATCCCGCCGGCGCCCGGCTGCCAGGACGACGCCGAGGCGTGGGTCCGCAGGCCGGGAAGCTCGCGCCACGTCTGCCCGCCGTCGGTCGAGCGGAACAGCGCGGCGTCCTCGACCCCGGCGTAGACCGTGTCCGGATCGGTCGGCGAGGGCTCGAGATGCCAGACGCGCGCGAACTCCCAGGGATGCGGCGTGCCGTCGTACCACTGGTGCGTGCCGGTGACGCCGTCGTAGACGAACTTGTTCCCCACCGCCTCCCACGTCCTGCCCCCGTCGCTCGAGCGCTGGATCACCTGCCCGAACCAGCTCGAGGACTGCGACGCATACAGCCGATTCTGGTCGGCGGGCGATCCCTTGAGGTGGTAGATCTCCCAGCCGCCGAAGTGGGGGCCGCTCACGTCCCAGCGTGCGCGCGTGCCGTCCGCCGTCAGGACGAACGCCCCCTTGCGCGTGCCGACCAGCACCCGGACCCTGCTCATTCCCTTCCTACCGGCCTGGTTCGAGCACCGACGGGCGGGCCGCCCGGCGGTGCGGCGCCAGCCGCCAGCGGCCGTAGGCGACGAACGCGGCGAGGAGCCCCGCCACCGCCGGCATGATCGCCGTCAGGACCTCACCGCCCGCCAACGTCACGGCCGTCGCCCCGATCATGATGATCACGAGCCCCGCGGCGGCCAGCGGGGTCAGCCCCGGCCGGATACGCAGGAGCCCGGGGAGGATCAGGCCGAGCGCGCCGAGCACCTCGGCCACACCGATGAACCGGATGAACCAGCCCGGCAGGGGGAACGGCCCCACGACCTGCTCGAGCGGCAGGATCAGCTTGACGCCGCCCGCCCAGACAAAGAGGAGGGCGAGCAACCCCTGCACGACCCACAGCACGTAGCTCATGATCGCTCTCCGTGATGATGACCTCCCGATCCGCGGACGTGTCCGCGATTCTGGTCACTCGCTCCGTTGCGCCCATGGTACCGCTCCCCTCAAGTCTCGAGCGTGGTCGGCACCCTGCGTGCCGCTCTGCCGCGATCAGGAGGTCGTTCGGTCGCGGGGCTCCGCCGGTGGCCGGACTATTACTCCAGGGTTATAATCCACGGCCGATGACACCCGGTGGACGATCGACGAGTATCAGACCTCGTCCGGCGAGCGGCCCATCCGGACGTTCATCGATTCACTGGAGCCGCGGGATCTTGCCGACGCGCTGGCGCTGATCAAGCTTGCCGAGGAGCGTGGCAACGAGTTGCGCCGGCCTCACTCCAAGGCGCTGGGCGGTGGGCTGCACGAACTGCGAGGCAAACAGGTGCGCATCTTCCCCGTGTACGGACCGGGGCGCCGCACGATCACCTTGTTCAACGGGATCATCAAGAAGCAGGATCGCATTCCCGAGTCCGCCTTGGCCCAGGCCAGACGGTTCAAGGCCGATCTCGAGGCCCGGGCGAAGCGGAGTCGGAAGGCGTGAGGGACGAGAAAGCCGACCGTTCGGGCAGGAGACGCGGAGGGCGTATGGCGGTAAAGAAGACGGCGTTCATGAAGTGGGTCGACCGGAAGATCGTGAAGGACGCGTCCCTGAGGCGGCTGGTCGAGGAGAACCTTGCCGAGATGAGGATCGAGCAGGAGCTCGCCGCCCTGCGAGAACGGCGCGGCATGACCCAGCGGGAGCTGGCCGACAGAATGGGCATCAGCCAACCCGCGATCGCCAAGCTCGAATCCGGGCGGGTCAAGAACCTCGAGCTGCGCACGCTGTTTCGCTGGGCGACTGCGCTCGGCCGCGAGCTGCGTCTCGTCATCGTCGCCCCGACCCGCCGGTCGACAAAGGGAATCGCTCGGCGGAGACGCATCGCTTGAGCTGCGGCGATCCTCGACGCGCCGTGGCCTTCGGGAGGTCGACTACCGCGACGCCGGCTTGACGCCCTCCGGCTTGGCCAACCTACGGATGGGAACACCGGAGGAACCCGCAACGGACTTACCGCCCACTCCGATTGACGCCCGGCTAGCCCTCGTCGCGCGCCTCCCCTCGCTCGAGCAGCAGCGTCGGCACGCCGCAGGTGCCGTCGCGCAGCGTGAGCACGCGCGTGCCCGGCCTGCGGCCCTGGCGCACCTCCGAGACGTCGAGCCCCGCCGCCGCGAGGCGCGCCCGCGCGACCGTGGCGTCGGGCACGCGCCAGGACAGTCCCCAGAGGCGATCGGGCCCGTCGCCCCGGCCCGCCTTCAGGTCGTGGGCCACCTCCACGATGAGATCGCCGCAGCGGAAGAAGAGGAGCCGCGCGCCCCACGCCTCGTTCGAGTGGTCGAGCCGCATGTCGAGGCCGAGCCGCGCGCCGTAAAGCGCGACGGCCCGCTCGGGGTCGGGGGTGCGGATCACCACGTGGTCGAGCCCGGTCACCGTCGCGGGCTCGGGGGCGAGCAGGCGGCCGGGGGGAAGCGCGGCCTGCTGCACGAGAAAGATGCGGACCCCGTGGGTGCGGGTGGTGGCCGCGCGGGTGCGTCGCCAGGCGCGGCGCGCGCCCGTCTCCGCGTCGACGCTCAGCCCGTCGGCGATCGGCTCGGGCTCGAGGCCGAGGCGCGCGAGGCGGCGATGCGCGCGCTCCACGTCGCCGGTGGCGAAGGCGAGGCTGACAAGCCCTTCGCCCTCTGCGTCGAGGACGGCGGTGAGGCGCTCCGCCGTCGCCCCGCGCCCGGACGCGGCCATCAGCTCCATCGCCACATTGGCCAGGACGAAGGTGGCCACGGTGGCGCCGCCCCCGTGCGCCTCGGCGCGCCAGGACGGCGCGCGGCCGAGCACCGCGCGGTAGGCGGCGACGGCGTCGTCGAGATCGCGCACGGCGATGACGACGTGGTCGAGGGCGTGGATCATCGACGGCGAGTGTTCGGCGGAGGCGGTCATCGGCGGGATGGTGCCTCCCCGTCATCTTGCCCGTCAAGGTATGCTCGACGTTGCCATGTCCGACGACGACCGCCCGATCGGGCACCTGCTGACGCGGCGGGAGACCCTCGCGCTCCTCGGCGCGGGCGGCCCTGACCGAGGGGCCGTACTTCGTGGACGCCAAGCTCCACCGCTCGGACATTCGCTCGGATCCCTCCGACGGCACCGAGAAGCCCGGCGCGCCGCTCCGGCTGGCCCTGCGCGTCTCACGCCTGGTGTCGGGGACGTGCGCCCCGCTGCCGGGCGCCACGGTGGACCTGTGGCACTGCGACGCGCTCGGCGCCTACTCCGACGTGGCGGACCCCGGCGGCAGCACGGTCGGCAAGAAGTTCCTCCGCGGGTACCAGGTGACCGACGCCGACGGCCTCGCGCGGTTCACCACGATCTACCCGGGGGCGTATCCGGGCCGCGCGGTGCACATCCACTTCAAGGTCCGGTCGGCCGCCGCCGGCGGGCGGACGCACGAGTTCACCTCGCAGCTCTTCTTCGACGACGCGCTCACCGACCAGGTCCACGCCCAGGCGTCCTACGCCACCCGGGGCCAGAGCCGGCTGCGCAACGCGCGCGACGGCATCTATCGCCGCGCGCGGGGCCAGCTCACGCTTGCGGTCACGCCCGCCGCGCCGGGCTACGCCGCGTCGTTCGATCTCGCGCTGCAGACCGCCTAGCGTGGCCGGGGTGGAGGGTCGCTACTCGCCGCGCTCGAGACCGAGGCGCGGCGGCTCGGCCTGATCCGCCTGGTGCTGGAGACAGGCGTCCGCCAGCCGGAAGCCATCGCGCTCTACGCTGGTCGGGGCCTACCTCAGCTCGCCTTGCGGAAGATCTCGTATCGCTCGGCCAGGAACTCGGGCCTTGGCTTGAGCGCTGCCCGTCAGCCGCCCATCTTCGCCGCCCTCTATGTCTTCGCGGGGGTGGCGTCGTTGATGGTGGCGTCGAGACTCGTGCAGGGGTGGCACGAGGGCGGCCCGGCCCGGCTACGCGCCGTGGGTGCGCCCTCGCTGCGATTCCTGGACAACTTCGCGCTGATGACCGCGGAACTCACGCTGCTCCTGGCGACGCTGGGGATATTGACCTCGGCGTTCGTGAACACCGGCGTGCCGACCAAGGTGGGCTTCATTTTGGTGGACGCGGCAGGAGTCAACGTGGCCGTGATGGCCCTGGTCGCATTCGCTTTTGGGGCACTGCTGGGCATGGGCCTGCCTCCCGCCCCCACCTATATCCTCACTGCGCTGGTGATCGCCCCGCACATGGTCAAGTTCGGGCTGGACCCCTGGCCGGTGCACTTCTTTGCGTTCTTCCTGGCGGTGTGGGGAGAGCTGACGCCGCCCACCTCGGTGGTCGCCGCGGTCACCTCCAAGATCGCCGAAGCCTCCTTCATGCGCACCCTGGTGCGCGCCGTCCAGATCTGCTCGTCCCTGTTCGTGCTCATGGCCGCGATGTTCGTGCGTCCCCAGCTGGTGCTGGAACCGGGCCTGGCGCAGATCGGGGCCATGCTGCTGGTGTTCATGGCCTCCGTGGGCGTCACCTTCAGCCTCCAGGCCCGGTTCAGCCGAAGCCGTGCCTCGGACTGGAGCCAGCGCCTGGCGCTGATGGCCGTGGCCCTGGTGACGCTGCTGCACCCCAGCGACACGGTGGCCCTGCTGGGCAGCATCGGCATCGCCTTGTTCGTCGCCCACTGGATGCTGTACCGCAAGAGACTCGCCGCCGCGGCTGCTCTTGTCTCCGAGCCCGCCACCTCCGAAAGCCCCTCGGGGCAGTAGTCAGGTCGAGTTCCCGCGCGCGGCTTCCTTCCTCGCCGGTCGGCGCCTCAGGGTCGGCAAGATGCTGATTGTCTTTCCTGCGTTGATTCCTCGTGTCCAGGACGTAGTCGAATAATTATTCGAGTATAATTAGATCCGTGGACTACCAGAGCTGCCGCCGGCTGGTCCGGCAACGCCTGGCCGAGGAGCCGCCCACCCGGATCCAGCTCCTCGCGGGGCCCCGCCAGGTGGGAAAGACGACACTCCTGCTCGAGCTCCAGCGGGAGGCCGGCGCGACAGCGCTCTACGCGGCGTGCGACGGCCCGGAGGCTGCCCTGCCGGGGTTCTGGGAAGGGATCTGGACACGAGCAGAAGCGATCGCCCGCGCCCAGGGCCGCGTGACCGTCCTCCTCGATGAGGCGCACGTCCTGGGAGATTGGGCGGCGCGGCTGAAGGGCGAATGGGATCGGTTGCGGCGACGGCGCGTCCCGGTTCATGTCGTCGCCACCGGGTCGTCCGCGCTCCGGTTGGCCCGGGGCTCGCGCGAGAGTCTTGCCGGCCGGTTCGAGAAGTTGACGCTGACGCACTGGTCGCCGCGCGCTCTGGCGGCCGCGTTCGGCCTGTCCGAAGAGGAGGCGGTGAACACCTGGGTTCGCCGGGGAGCCTACCCGGGCGCCCATGGCCTCCGGGACGACCCGGGACGCTGGGCAGCCTACGTGCGCGATGCCATCATCGAGCCCGCCATTGGACGCGACCTGCTTGCGCTGGGACCGGTGCGGCGGCCGGCGTTGCTGCGGCAGGTCTTCGGGGTCGCCGTCACCTCGCCGGCCCAGATCGTCTCGCTCCAGAAGCTCCAGGGACAGCTCCAGGAGCGCGGCGCGCTGGAGACGATCGCGCACTACCTGCACCTTCTGGAGGAAGCCTTCCTGGTCGCGGCGCTCCCGAAGCACGGACGTCGGGCCGCGCGCGGGCGCGCCGCGCCGCCCAAGCTCGTCGTCCTCAACCAGGCGTTGCTGGCTGCCGTGCATCCCGACAGCTTTCCCGCACCGGATCGAGATCCGGCGCGCTTCGGCGCGTGGATCGAGAACGGCTGCCTGAGCCATGCGTGGAATGCCGAGCAACGCGTGGCGTACTGGCGAGAGGAGCCGTTCGAGGTGGACGGCGTCCTCGACGGAGCGTGGGGCCGATGGGCGATCGAAGTCACCACAGGGCGCGTGACGCCGCAGACGTTGAGAGGGCTCGGGGAATTCACCCGACGGTTTCCCGAGTATCGCCCCCTCGTGATCTGCGAGCGTGGCGACGAACCGGCGGCGGAGCGACTTGGCTTCGCCGCGATCAGCTGGAAGGACTTCCTGTGGCAGGGACCTCCGGCGAAGGGATAACGCCGCTTGCATGCCGGGAGCCGCGACCAGAGGAGATCGTGCTCCGCAACCTCGGGTGTTACCCACCGCTCGAGCGCTTCGCCGCACGGACAGCGGACCCAGAGGAGGTACCCATCGGGCGTCACCTCGTCCGCTCCGCCCGTGAGGACACCACACCCTCGGTGAGCTCCCACGAACTCCTCGAAATCCGCGAACACGCCCCGGCCTTTCTCCATCGCAGCGGCCGGAGCATGGCACGACCGTGAATGCGGGGGAATGTCCACAATCTCGTACATCGGTTCGGGAGCTCGAAGGTTGGTGCGCGGCCGGAAACCGTCAGCGTGGCGTCAGCAGGGCTGCGGGCGCCTGCGGCGGCGCCCGCTAACCCCCCTGACTTGATTGGTGGGCCGTCAAGGACTCGAACCTTGGACCCGCTGATTAAGAGTCAGCTGCTCTGCCAACTGAGCTAACGGCCCAGTCCCACCTCCGACCGCGGCGGCGAGTGGTGCGCCCGAGAGGATTCGAACCTCTGGCCTTTGGCTTCGGAGGCCAACGCTCTATCCACCTGAGCTACGGGCGCCTCGCGCCGCGCCTCGTCTCCGTTCATGGGGTGACCGATGGGAATCGAACCCACAACCCCTGGAGCCACAGTCCAGTGCTCTGACCAATTGAGCTACGGTCACCGCGAAGCGGCGCAAGCACCCATGTTATAGGAGCGCTCCAGGGGGGTCAACCGCGACGCCCGCCGCGCGGCGCCTCAGCCCTCCATGTCGCGCGCCGAGGGGCCGCCGTCCACGACGATCGTCTCGCCCGTCATCCAGGAGGACGCGTCCGAGGCGAGGAAGACGCACGGGTAGGCGATCTCCTCGACCTTCCCCCAGCGCCCCATGCCGACCCGCGCGGCGACGGCGTCGTAGGTCTTCTTGCCGTCGGGCCCGGCCTGCTTGAGGACGTCGAGGTAGCCTTCGGTCTCGACCGGCCCCGGTGCCACGCAGTTCACGCGGATGCCCTTGCGCGCCCAGGCGGTGCCGAGCTCGCGCGTGAGCATGATGACGCCGCTCTTGGCGGCGCCGTAGTGCGGCATCATCGTCGAGCCGTAGACGCCGGCGATCGAGGCGATGTTGATGATCACGCCCCCGCCCTGCTGCATCATCTGCCGGCCGGCCCACTTGCAGCCGAGGAACGCGCCCGTCAGGTTGATGCCGACCACCGTGTTCCAGCCGTTGGCCGAGATGTCCTCGGGCTTGGCGCGGAACGAGGCGCCGGCGTTGTTCACCATGACGTCCAGGCGCCCCCACTCGGCGACGGCGCGCTCGACCATGGCCTTGACCTGGTCCTCCTGGCGGACGTCCACCGCCATCGCGAAGGTGCGCCGCCCGAGGTCGCGCAGGGCCTTCGTGACGGGCTCGAGGTGCTCGAGCTTGCGCGAGCAGATGGCGACGTCGGCGCCCGCGCGCGCGAACTCGAGCGCGATGGACTTGCCGATGCCGGTGCCGCCGCCGGTGACGATCGCGGTCTTGCCGTCGAGAGCGAACGGGTTCTTGGCCATGGCCGGGACGATACCGCAGGCGCCGCGCGCTGTCCATGGTCCCGGGAGCGGGGCGTATACTGGCCCGCGAGTCAGGACCCGGTGGCCCGCAAGCCGGGACCCGGAGGGCGGGGATGATCTTCAAGCAGTACTACCTCGGCTGCCTCTCGCAGGCCTCGTACCTGATCGGCGACGAGCGCACGGGCCGGGCCGCGGTCGTCGACCCGCGGCGCGACGTGGACGAGTACCTCGCCGACGCCGCCAGGCTCGGCCTGCGCATCGAGCACGCGATCCTCACGCATTTCCACGCCGACTTCGTGGCGGGCCACCTCGAGCTGCGCGACCGCGCGGGCGCGCGCATCCACCTGGGGGCGCGCGCGCGGGCGGAGTACGCGTTCTCCCCGCTCGCCGATGGCGACCGGCTCGAGCTGGGCACGGTGCGCCTCGAGGCGCTCGAGACGCCGGGCCACACGCCGGAGGGCATCTCGCTCCTCGTCTGGGACCTCGCGAAGGACGCGCGCGCGCCGCAGGCCGTGCTGACGGGCGACACGCTCTTCATCGGCGACGTCGGGCGCCCCGACCTGATGGCCTCGGCCGGCGTCTCGGCGGAGACCCTCGCGGGCCAGCTCTACGAGTCGGTCCACGGAAAGCTCCTCGGGCTGCCCCCCGAGACGCGCGTCTACCCCGGGCACGGCGCGGGCTCGCTCTGCGGCAAGAGCCTGAGCGCGGAGACGGTCTCCACGATCGCCGGGGAGCGGCGCGACAACTACGCGCTCCAGCCGATGAGCCGGGAGGCGTTCGTGCGGCTCATCACGGCCGACCAGCCCGAGGCGCCGGAGTACTTCGCGTACGACGCCGAGCTGAACCGCCGCGAGCGGCCGACGCTCGAGCGCGCGCTCGACCGCGAGCTGGCGCCGCTCGCGCTCGAGCAGGTCCTCGCCGCGCAGCGGGACGGCGCCCAGGTGCTCGACACGCGCGACCCGGCCGAGTTCGCCTCGGGCCACCTCGCCGGCAGTCTCGCGATCGGCCTCGGCGGCCGCTACGCGACGTGGGCGGGGATCCTGCTCGCGCCCGACCGCCCGCTCGTGCTGGTCACCGCGCCGGGCGCCGAGCGCGTCTCGGCCCTGCGCCTGGGGCGCATCGGCTTCGACAACGTGCTCGGCGTCCTCGCGGGGGGCATCGGGGCGGCCGCCGCGCGCCCGGAGGTGCTGCGCCAGACGACGCGCCTCACGACCGCCGAGCTACGCGAGCGCTGGCCGCGAGACGGCTCCCGCTCGTGGACGTCCGCTTCGAGTCCGAGTCCCGCCGCGGCGCGATCCCCGGCAGCCTGAGCGTGCCGCTGCACCGGCTGCGCGCGCGGCTCGCCGAGATCCCCCCGGGACCCGTCCTCGTCTACTGCCAGACGGGGCTCCGCTCCTCCACCGCGGCGAGCCTGCTCGAGCTGGCGGACCGCACCGAGGTGCTGGACCTCATCGGCGGCTTCGCCGCCTGGAATCTCGACGCCAGGACGGCATGATGAATGGCCGGAACTGACCACCGGCCAGCCCTGACGCGTCGCGGCAGCTTTCCGGCCGACGGCCCGTCCGCCGCGCGACGGGACGCGGACTTGAGAGCCTGTCCTGACAAGCAGTTGGCCGCGCACCGCTCGCTGGCACCGGCTTTGCGTCTCTTTCCCGGTGGCGCGCCTCGCGCGCCGGACAGGACGCGATGAGCAGCGGAGGAGCGCGACGGGCGCTGGTCGTGGACGACGACATGGCGGTCCGGGACGCCCTCGAGGTCGTCTTGAGGGCGCTCGGGTACGCCGTGGACCTCGTGTCGAGCGGCGCGGCGGCGCTCGCGCGCGTGGAGCAGGAGCGCTACGACGTCGTGCTCACCGACCTCCTGATGCCGGGGATGTCGGGCTGGGTCGTGCTCGAGGAGGTGCGCCGCCGCCACCCGCGCCTGCCCGTCATCGTCATCACCGGCACCGGGCTCGGCCTCACCGACGCGCGCTTGAGGCAGCCCGGCGTCGCGCTCGTGCACAAGCCCGTCGAGCAGCGCGTGCTCGAGGAGGCGCTCGCCCGCGTGTTCGCCGACCTGGCGTAGCCGCTTCTGTCGTACAGTAGCCTCCGACGAGGAGGCTCCCGATGGCCTACGAGACCCTGCTCTACGAGACGGACGGCGCGCTCGCCACGATCACGCTCAATCGCCCGGAGCGGCTGAACACCATCGTGCCGCCGATGCCCGACGAGCTGGAGCAGGCCGTCGGCGAGGCCAACCGCGACCCCCGGGTGCGCGTCATCATCCTGCGCGGGGCCGGCCGCGCCTTCTGCGCCGGGTTCGACTTCTCAGGCGACTTCGCCCACTTCAAGGACCTGCTCTACACGGAGGGCCGCTGGGATCCCGGCAAGGACATGATCGGGGCGACGAGCGCCTTCCACGCGCCCGTCCCGAAGTTCATGAGTCTCTGGCGGAGCCCCAAGCCCGTGATCGCCCAGGTGCACGGCTGGTGCGTGGGCGGCGGCTCGGACATGGCGCTGTGCGCCGACCTCGTGATCGCCGCCGAGGACGCCCAGATCGGCACGCCGTACTCGCGCGCCTGGGGCTGCTACCTCTCGGGGATGTGGATCTATCGCCTCGGGCTCGCGCGCGCCAAGTGGCACGCGCTCACCGGCGAGCCGCTCAGCGGCAAGGAGGCGGCCGAGATCGAGCTGATCAACGAGGCCGTGCCCTTCGCCGCGCTGGAGGAGGAGGTCCTGCGCCGCGCCCGGCAGCTCGCGAGCCTGCCCCTGCCCCAGCTCGTCGCGATGAAGCTCATCGTCAACCAGGCGTACGAGAACATGGGGCTCCATAGCACGCAGCTCCTCGGGCCGATCCTGGACGGCTACATGCGCAACATCAGGGAAGGCCTCGCGTTCGTCCAGACGGCCGCGACGAAGGGCGTCTCGGCCGCCGTCGCCGAGCGCGACCGCCCGTTCGGCGACTACAGCCAGGCGCCGCCGAGCCGCCAGCCGAACCGCGAGCACGTCATCCGCCCGGGAAAGAAGAAGCCGTAGCGAGGACCACGAGGCCGACCAGGAGCAGCGCGACGCCCGCGAGGCGGCCGATCGCCTCGCCGCGGGGCGCGAGCTTCTCCACCAGCACGAAGGCCGCGTAGGCGCCGTGCCTGAGCCCCATGAGCCCGGGGCGCGGCCGAAGCCCCACCCCCTGGGCGCACGGGTCACGGAACTCGGCGAGAGTCGTCAGTCCACGATCGCCTGCGGGACTCTTGAAGAGCTGACGATAGTAGAGGCGCTGCCCCGGCGCCTGCGCCATGAAGACTCCGATCAGCCGCTCCTTGGAGTCCACCCAGAAGTAGGTGCCGCCGAGCCCCGCCCAGTTGTAGTCGCCGACCGAGCCCGGCGCGAAGGACAGGCCGCGCTCGCGGCGCACGGCGAAGCCGAGGCCGAAGCCGTAGCCGGGGCCGTTGGAGAAGCAGCAGCCGACCGGGATCGCGCCGAGATGGTCGGCGGTCATCAGATCGACGGTCGTCCGGGAGAGCAGCCGCACGCCGTCGAGCGTGCCGCCGTTCAGGAGCATCTGGGTACGCAACTCGTCGCTCACGCCACCAGGGTCGAGGCCAGCCCGCCGTTCGCCTCACGAAAACCGGCCGCTTTGCTGATTGCCGCCCGTCCGACCGGCCGGTGACGATTCCGCTCGATGACGCGCCGGCGCGCGAGCGTCTCGACTCGTGAGGGCTCGTCACGCCGGAAGGTACGCCGGAGGTCACTCATGAGGGGAAGCGCACGGGTCGTCGCGGCGGTGGTGGCCGTGCTGGCGCTCGGCCCGCCGGCGCTCACGACGGCCGTCGACGTGGCCCTCGTCGGGGCGCCGCAGGTCTCGAGACTCGTCCCGGGCCAGCCCGCCGTGGTCACCGTCCATGGGGCAGGAGGTGATCCCGACCTTCCCGTTGACGAGGTCTCCTCAGATGCTCGTCCCCTCGCCCCCGGCCCGTCGCTAGAGCGCCACGGCGCGGCCACCCTGCGACCCTGGGATCACGTCCCCGGCGCGGTGGCACGCGATCGCGAAGAGGATCTTGCATGACGAGGATCGTCGCCACGGCGGCTGCCGTCCTGGCGGCAGCAGTCGTCCTGGCGGCGGCGGGCGGCGCCGAGGCCCATCGACCGCCGCCGGGCCGCGCGCTCGAATACAGGACTGAGCACGCGGGCCACGTGGTGGAGGTCATGGTGGTGCCGAGGGCCCCGCGCGCCGGCGAGCGGGCCGAGGTGATCGCGGTGATCCGCAGCGCGGCTGGGGGCCAGCCCTATCGCGGCTACGTGACGTTCCTGGTCGCGCCGCCCGGGGGCGAGGCGGTCCCGCTCGCCATCCCTCTCGAGTTCGAGCCGGGGCACTTCGAGAGCGCCCACGTCTTCCGCGAGCCGGGCGCGCACGGCCTGGCCGTCGTGTTCGACGTCGCGGGCGCCGAGCAGCGCGTCGAGCGGATCCCGGTCACGGTCGAGCCCCCGAGCCGCGTCGCCGGCGGCATCGCTCTGGCGCTCGGGCTCGTGACGGCCGCGACCTACGCGGCGGCCTTTCGCCGATCGCGCCGCCGCGGATCGTCCGGGGCCGGCCATGCCTAGCGCGGCGTCCACGCGGTTCGACCTGGCGGGAGTCCCGGCGCTCGGCCGCGCGCTCCGGTGGCCTCCCTTTTTGTTCCTGGCCCGGCTGCCGCTGATCGTCCTGTTCGCGGGTGTCGTCCTGGCGGGTCTCCTGGGCGAGCAGTCGCCGGGACGCAACCTGGCCACCATCACCGTCTGGACCGTGTGGTGGGCGGCGCTGCCGTTCCTCGCCCTCGGGTTCGGCAAGCTCTGGTGCGCGGTGTGCCCGTGGCAGGCGGTGGCCGACTGGGCCCTGCGCCTGCGCCTCTGGGGGGTGACGGACCGGCCGGTGACCTTCGGCCTGGCCGTTCCGCGCTGGCTCCGCAACCTGTGGCCGGCCATCGCCTTCTTCCTCGCGCTCACCTGGCTCGAGCTGGGCTTCGGCGTCACCCTGAGCCCGCGGGGCACCGCGTACCTCGGCCTGGCGATGCTCTTCCTCGCGCTCTACGGGGGCCTGATCTTCGCGCGGGGCGCTTTCTGTCGGCACGGGTGCCTGGTCGGCGCCATCACCGGGATCTACGCGACCTTCGCGCCGGTCGAGCTGCGCGGCCGGGACCGCGCCGTCTGCCGCGGCTGCGCGGGGCGCGACTGCTACCACGGCAACAGCCGGGGCAATCCCTGTCCCACGTCGCAGTACCTCGGCGGCATGGAGCGAAGCAGCCAGTGCCTGCTGTGCCTCGAGTGCGTGAGGAGCTGCCCCGAGGACAACGTGGCCGTCAGCCTGCGCCCCGTCGCCTCGGAGCTGGCGGCGCTCCCGAGGACGCGGCGGGACGAGGCGTGGCTGGCCCTGGTGCT
>Ga0154364_1107_pt2 | contig 16581 bp, 16 predicted proteins | sample RifGroA2_FD_115892 | JGI IMG/M metagenome (GOLD analysis project Ga0154364, IMG submission 115892) | Candidatus Rokubacteria bacterium GWA2_73_35 | reverse complement strand
GAGCTGGCCGCGCTGACCGCCTACACGGCCGAGGTGCAGAAGAAGTTCAAGCCGGCCGCCGCGGCGACGAACCCGTGCGCCGCGAAGAACCCGTGCGCGGCGAAGAACCCCTGCGGCGCCAGGAAGTAGCCAGTCTCAGCGGGCGGCGAGCGCCTGGCCGACGATCGCCGCAAAGATCGGATCGAGCTCGGCCGCCACCCGGCGCACCTCCGGATGGGCGTACGGCGCGAAGACCGCCGACGGCCGGAGGTACGTGAGGGTGGCGGTGCCGTCCACGTTCTCGTAGAGGTAGATGCGGATCGGCGCCTCGAACCCCGCGGCCGGGTCAGCGGCGAGCAGCCGAACCGCGTAGTCGTTCCGGAAGACCATCAGCACCTGGTTGCCCCGGATGCTGACGCCTCGGGCCGCGGCGCCGCGCTTCGCGTTGGCGTGGCAGACCAGCCCCATCGTGTGGTCGGCGATCGCCTGCTCGAGGGCCTGGGCGACCCTGGCGAACGGCGCCTTCGACACCAGGGCGACCCGCCCCTCCTCGCCGCGGGCGGGCGCGGCGACGAGCCAGACAAGGGCGGCCAGCGTCGGCAGCAGGAATCGGCGCATGGGTGTTCTCCTCCCTCCCGTGGAACCCCGGCGGTCTCCCCCTCATTCCCGACCCCGGGGAATAGCGCAGGCCCGGTCCGGGTTTAGAGGCTTAGGATTGACACACGACATGGAGGACCGGTGATCGGCTGGAGGCCCGGACGGGACCGGAGCCGGGAGTTCGAGGAGGTCGCGCTGGTCCACCTCGACGCCCTCTACCGGAGCGCGCTCAGGCTCACGCGGAACCGGGCCGAGGCCGAGGACGTCGTGCAGGACACCTGCCTGCGCGCGTTCCGGAGCTTCCACCGCTTCAACCCCGGCACGAACTGCCGCGCGTGGCTGTTCACGATCCTCCGCAACACGTTCCTGAACCGCGTCCGGGGCGCCGGGCGCGAGCTGTACGAGGGCGACGCCGGAAGCGCCTGGGACGCGCTGGTCGAGCGCGCGAGCGACCGCGCCGGCGGCGGGGCCACCCCCGAGGAGCAGTTCCTCGAGACGGCCCTGCACGGCGACGTGGACCGGGCGCTCAGGGCGCTCCCGCTCGCGTTCCGGGAGCCGATCGTCCTCGTCGACCTCGAGGGCCTGAGCTACCGCGAGGCCGCCGAGGTCCTCGGCTGCCCCGTCGGCACGGTCATGTCGCGCCTCTCGCGCGGGCGCCGCCTGCTCCGCCGCGCGCTGGGCGACTTCGCCCGCGAGCACGGCTACGTGGGAGAACCGGAATGAATTGCGACACGTTTCTCGCCTGCATGCACCCCTACGTCGACGGCGAGCTCGGCGTGAGCGACACGGTCGCCGCGGACACGCACGCGGCCGAGTGCCCGCGGTGTCGGAGCGTGACGGCCCGCGAGCGCGCCTTCCGCCAGCTCCTCCGGAGCCAGCCGCGCGAGACGGCGCCGCCCGAGCTCAGGCGCCGCATCGTCACACGGATCCGGCGCTCCTCCCGCGCGGCCGCGCTGCGCCCCTGGCTCGCGCTGCCCGCGGCCGCCGCGGTGGCCGCGCTGCTGGCCGTCACCCTGCTGCCGCTCACGGAGCGTCCGGCGCGGGGCGTGGTGGCCGAGCTGGTGGACAAGCACATCGCGTTCGCCCAGCTCGAGCGGCCCGCCGAGTTCGTCTCCGCGGACCGCCGCGCGGTCGGGGCGTGGTTCCTGGAGCGGGCCGGGCTCAGCGTGAGCGTGCCCGACTACTCGCCGGCCGGCATCCGCCTGGTGGGCGCGCGGATCGCCGACGTCCGCGGCCGCCGCGCGGCGTACATCCTGTACGAGAAGGGCCGCACGCTGCTCTCCGTGTTCGTCGCGCCGGCGTCGGGCGAGGGCGACCTCGTGGGCGCGCGCGTCACCTACCGTGGCCAGGTGTACGTCACGCGCGTGCAGAAGGGCTATCGCACGGTGGCGTGGACCGAGGGGGGCGTCGTCTTCGGCCTCGTCTCGATGCTCGACGACGAGGCGCTGCTCGAGTGCGCCGACCGCCTGCGCGACGAGCGCGCCCGCCAGACGCGCCTCTAGGCCGCCGTGCGCACGACCGTGGCGACGACCGTGGTCCTCGGGCATGGGCGGCAGCAGGGGACCCGGGACCACGCGGCACGCGTGCGCTGCCCGGCGAGCCCAGGGGGCAGGGATCGCGGGACCACGCGGCCCGCGTCCGCTGCCCCGCTGCGGCTGGGCTCCACCCGGGCGCGCGGGGTCCGCAGCTCACCCGGCGGGAACGGGTTCCCTCGATCCCTGCCCCCCGGGCTCGCCGGGCAGCACCCGCAGCGCCTTCTCGCGGCGCTCGTCGTGATCCTCCTGGCGCTCGGGGCCGTCAACGCCGGCGCGCAGGGGCTCCGCACCGACACGACGAAGGCCCTCGTGCCGCTCGGCGAGATCGTCCCGGGCGGCCCGCCGCCCGACGGCATCCCCGCGCTCGACCGCCCCGCGTTCGTCACGCCAGCGGCGGCGGACGCGTGGCTTCACCCGCAGGAGCCGGTCCTCGCCCTCGAGGTCGCCGGCGACGCGCGCGCCTACCCCCTGCAGGTCCTCGTGTGGCACGAGATCGTCAACGACACCGTCGGCGGACGGCCCGTCGCCGTCACGTACTGCCCGCTCTGCAGCTCCGGGCTCGTCTTCGACCGCACGGTGGGCGGCGTCACCCTCGACTTCGGCACCTCCGGCAAGCTCTACCGGAGCGACCTCGTCATGTACGACCGCCAGACCCACTCGCTCTGGGCGCAGATGGAGGGGCGGGCGATCGTGGGCGCCCACGCGGGCACGCGACTCGCGCCGCTGCCGGCCAACACGCTCGGGTACGCGGACTGGAAGGCCGCGTATCCCAGCGGGCGGGTGCTCTCCCGCGACACGGGCCACGGCCGGCGCTACGGCCGGAATCCCTACGAGGGGTACGACGCGCCGGCCGCGCGCCCGTTCCTCTACGACGGCCGGCCCGACCCGCGCCGCCCGCCGAAGGAGCGCGTGGTCGGCCTCGTCGTCGGGGGCGTCGCGCGGGCCTACCCCTGGCCGGTCCTCGCGGCGCGCGGCGTCCTCCACGACGCGCTCGGCGGCGAGGCGCTCGTGATCTTCTACCGGCCCGGCGCGCTCTCCGCGCTCGACGACGCGCGCATCGACCGCTCGCGCGCCGTCGGCGCGACGGCGGTGTTCAGCCGGCGCGTCGGGGACCGCGTCCTCACCTTCGCGCCGACGGCCGACGGCTTCAGCGACCGCGAGACCGGCAGCGCGTGGAACCTCCTTGGTCACGCGCTGCGCGGCCCGCTCGCGGGCCGGCGCCTGCGCCCGATCCAGCACGTGGACGCGTTCTGGTTCGCGTGGGCGGCGTTCCACCCGGCGACCGGCGTCCACGCGCCGTGAGCGCGGCGGCGCGGCTCGCGCGCCTGCTCCGGGACCTCGAGCGCGCCGGCACGTCGGTCATGGCGCTCGCGCGGCAGGGACGCCCCCAGGCACCGTGGACACTCTATCCCGACGAGTCGGGCGTGTTCGACCGGGCCACCCGCTGCCAGTTCTACTACCACGCCCACGCGGGCGCCCGGCACGAGGCCGGCCACTTCCACACGGTGCGCCTGTTCCACGACCGCACGGCCCATCTCGTGGCGATCTCGATGACGGAGCGCGGCTGGCCGCAGCGCCTCTTCACGCTCAACCTCTGGGCAATCGGCGACGCGTACGCGCCGCCCGCGCGGCTCAAGCGCTGGGCGCGCGAGTGGCGGCTCGCCGAGACGCGCGGCGAGCCTCGGCTCGTCCGCTTCGTGAACCTCGTCTTCGAGGCGTTCAGGCCGGCGATCGAGCGGCTGCAGGACGAGAAGGCGGCGGCGCTCCGTGCCTGGCGCGCGAACCACCCCGGCCGGGACCCGTTCGAGGACCGCTCGCTCGAGATCCTGAGCGAGGTCGCGGTCGAGCCGGGCTAGCCTCCCGGCATCCGCCCGCGGGCGGCGACCCACTCGCGCAGCGCCTCGCGCGTGGAGGGGAACGCCAGGCGGTCCCAGGGGATCGCCTCAGGCGCCACCCACTCGAGCGCGTCGTTCTCCGCGCAGGGCGTGAGCGTGCCGCCGACGACCCGGGCCGTGTACACGACGATCACCGGCGCGCCGGGGTAGCTGTAGACGTTGTGCAGGCCCGTGAGGTCCACCTCGAGGCCCGTCTCCTCGAGGGTCTCCCGCACCGCCGCGTCCGTCACGGCCTCGCCGTAGTCCACGAAGCCGCCGGGGAACGTCCAGAGCCCGCGGCCCGGGCTGATCGACCGCCGGGTAAGCAGCACCGTGCCGTCCCGCACCGGGAGCGTCGCGGCCACAACCTTCGGGTTCAGGTAGAAGACGAAGCGGCAGCGCGTGCAGACCTGCTGCTCCCGCTGATCGGGCGGCACGGCCTCCGGCGCGAGCGGCGCGCCGCACAGCGGGCAGAAGCGGATCGTGCCCGGCGCGAGGACGCGGTGGCCGTGATCGTCGCTCACGCCCCGAGTGTAAACCAGCCATGCCCGGTCAGCGGCCGACCTTCACGAGGGGCAGCGAGCCCTCGAGCTCGCCCTTCATGGCGGGGTTCTGCTTGCCGCCGACCGCGCGCGCCTTCCGTGACACCTGTTGCTCGACGTACTCGTACAGCTCCTGGAGCGTCACGATCCCGTCGCGGTTCAGGTCCCCGGCGCCCTCGAGCCCGCGCGCGAGGTAGTACGTGAAGAGGCCGTGCCCGAGCTCGGGCAGCTCGATCGAGACCTCCGACGGGCGCGAGGCCGTGACGATCGCGCGGCCCTTGGCGCGCGTGAGCCGCTCGAGGAACAGGTCGTCCAGGTTCGTCGCCCGCGTCTTCTTCGACGCGAACGTGCGCCCCCCGGCGGCGCCGCTGTAGCAGGCGTCGATGAACGTCACGACGCGCTCGGCCTCGATGCGCGAGAAGATCGTCTGGATGTCGTCCATCGGCAGCGCGCTCGAGAACAGGTCGTCCGGGTCCGCGTCCGCCGGGACCAGGTACTTCGCGAGCCCGTCCCGCTCGAGGCCGCGCTGGTCCACCTCGGGCGCGCCGTGCCCGGCGAAGTAGATGAGCACGACGTCGTCCTTGCCCGCCGAGCGCGCGAGGAACGTCCCGAGGGCCCACTTGACGTTGCGGAGCGTCGGCTTCTTCTCGGTCTTGTCGGTCAGGAGCAGGACGCGGTCCTTCGCGAATCCTCCCGGCCCGGTGAGGACCCGGTACATCGCCTCGGCGTCGGCCACCGCGTACGTGAGCGGCGGGACGTCGGGGCTCTCGTAGCGGCCGACGCCGATGACGACCGCCCAGCGCTGGGGCTCGGGCTTCGCGGGCGCCGCCGGGACCGCGGGCGCCGCGGCGACGACGGGCGGCTGGTAGGCGACGCTTCGCACGACCTGGCGGACCTGCCCCTCGCCGTCGGTCGCGCTGACGACGATGACGTTGGCGCCGCCGCGCAGCGTGACCGGCACGGTCAGCGAGATCGACGTCTGGCCGGCGCGCGGCGCCTGCTCGGCCGGCAGGACCTCGGCGCCGTTGAGCGTCACGCTCACCTTCGTGAGCCCCTTGCCCGAGGCCGCCGCGCCCACGACGACGGTCGCCGCCTCGGCGAGCCTGGCGCCGTCGTCCGGATAGCGCAGCTCGACCGTCAGCGGCGCGCGCCTGGCGTAGCTGACGCTCCGCACCTCCTGCGCGACGGTGCCGTCGGCCTCCGCCGCCGTGACCACGAGCGTGTTCCGGCCCTCCCGCAGCGTGAGCGAGGCGTTCAGCGCGACGCGCGCGCGTGGCACGGCCTCCTCGGCGCGGGAGACCTCGGTGCCGTTGAGCGTCACGAGCACGCGCGTGACCCCCTTGCCGCTCGTGACCACGCCGGCGAGCGCGATCGTGTCGTACTCGACCCGAAGCTGGTCCGCCGGCGAGGCGAGCTGCACGGCGAGCGGCGTGGGCGGGCCGGCCGGCGGCGGCGCGGGGCGCGCGACGGCGGGTCGCGACGGCGGCGGGGGAGGCGCCGCGGCCGGCGGCGGGGCGGGCGCCGGCGGCGCCGGCGCGGCGGCGGCCACCGGTGGCTCGTAGACGAAGGTGCGCGCCTCCTGCCGCGTCTCGCCGCCGGCGTCGGTCGCGCTGACGAGGACGACGTTGCGACCCTCCCGGAGCTTGAGGACCAGGGCAAGCGGCACCTCCTTCGGCGCCGCGCGCTCGTCCTGCCGGTGGACCTCGACGCCGTTGACCGTCACGACGACCCGCGTGACGCCGCTGTCCGAGGTGACCTTGCCCCTGAGCGGCGCCTCGGCGGCGGCGGTCCGCGCGCCCTCCCCCGGCGCCGCGAGGGCGACCGTGAGCGGCTCGGGTCGCTCGAGGCTCACCACGACGTAGTTGAAGCCGACCACGTCCGGGCTCGACGCCCTCACAAAGCGGTGCGCCTCGGGGGCGTACCAGAGGGTGATGCTCCGCTGCCCCCGACTGCCGCCAAGGCTCAGCGCGTAGGCGATCCGGAACGCCTTGATCGCGCCCGCCGGCAGCGAGAGGTCCTCGTAGGCCTCCACGCGCCAGCCGACCCTGATACCGCGCCAGCCCTCCGACCTCGGCGTGCTCCACTGCCCCTTCGCGGCCCCGGAGGCTCCGACGCGGAGCGGCCAGTCGAGGTCGAGCGCCGGCGAGAACTCGACGGTGCCGCGTCCGCTCATGACCCGGGAGACCCCGAGGTTCCGCGACAGGCGCACCTCCTGGCGCGGGCCCGCCGCGAAGACGTACTCGTCGCCCTCGATCCGGACCAGCTCGAAGGCGCCGTCGTTACGGATCCATTTGTCGCCGAGGGCGTAGGTGGGCCGCTCCGCGGAGGGCTGCTGGGCGAGCGCGGGGGCCGCGAGCACCAGGCCCGCGAGCGCCAGGATGGTCGTCGGGACGCCGAACGCCTTCCACAGTCTCATCCGCTCCCCCTGCCGGGTCGAGGCCCCGGAGTGCACGGTGTAGAGTATAGCGTCATGAGGATCGACCGGCGAAGGATCGAGGGGACCATCGAGGAGCTGGGACGCATCGGCGAGACGCCCCGCGGCGGGCTCACCCGCCTGGCGCTCAGCGACGAGGACAAGCGCGGGCGCGACTGGATGGTCTCGCGCATGCGCGAAGCCGGGCTCTCCGTCAGCGTCGACCAGATGGGCAACATCTTCGGTGAGCGCGCGGGGGCCGAGTCCCTGCCGCCCGTCCTGCTGGGCTCGCACGTGGACTCGGTGCCCACGGGCGGCAAGTACGACGGCCAGCTCGGCGTGCTGTGCGCGCTCGAGACGCTGCGGAGCCTCGACGACCACGCGATCAGGACGCGCCACCCCGTGACGCTCGTGATCTTCACCAACGAGGAGGGGGCGCGCTTCCAGCCGGCGATGATCGCGAGCGGCGTGCTCGCGGGCAAGCTCGCGCTCGAGGACGCCTACAACGCCCGCGACAGGGACGGGATCCGCCTGGTGGACGCGCTCGAGCGGATCGGGTACCTGGGCCCCGAGCCCTGCGTGCCGCGCGCGTTCCGCGCCTATCTCGAGCTGCACATCGAGCAGGGGCCGCGGCTCGAGGAGGAGGAGCTCTCCGTCGGCGTCGTCGAGGGCATCGTCGCGATCTCCTGGTCGCGCCTGAGCATCCACGGCGTCCAGGACCACGCGGGCCCGACGCCGATGCGCATCCGCCACGACGCGCTGGTCGCCGCCGCCGAGGTGGTCACGGGCGTCCGGCGGATCGCGCGGGAGCTCGGCGGCGACCTCGTGACGACCGTGGGCAACCTCGGCGTGAGCCCGAACATCGTGAACGCGATCCCGGGCCGCGTCACGCTCTCGATCGACATGCGCGACCCGCAGGACGCCACGCTCGACCGCGCCCTGCCGCTGCTCGACGCCGTCGTCCAGGCCGCCTGCGAGCGGGAGGGCGTCAGCTACGAGCTCGAGCACTACTGGCGGGTGCCGCGGACGCCCTTCGACGCGGGCGTGGTGGCCGCCGTCGAGCGCGCGGCGAAGGCCTCGGGCGCCCGCTGGCGGCGCATCCTCTCGGGCGCCGGGCACGACGCGCAGTACATGGCCGCGATCGGCCCGGCGGGGATGGTCTTCGTGCCCTCACGCGGCGGGCGCAGCCACTGCGAGGAGGAGTTCACGCCAATGGACGACGTCGAGCACGGCGCGAACACGCTCTTCCTCGCCGCGCTCGACCTCGCCGGCCGCGCCTGAGGGGCTACTCCGCGGGCGGGAGCGCGTCGCCGGTGACGTACGGGGTGACGCGCGGCGGCCGGCGGCGCAGGCGCAGGCGCGCGACCACCGGCAGGTGGTCGGAGGCCAGGCGCGAGAGCCGGGTCTGGTGGACGTGGAACTCCTGGCCCTCCAGCTCGACGTCCCAGTAAATCCGGTCGAGCGCGAAGAGCGGGAACATCGCCGGGTGCGTGCGCCGCATCCGCCGCATCGGCGAGGAGAACTCGCGCCGGAACCCCCGCGTGACCGGCCCGCGGTGCCACTCGTTGAAGTCGCCCACGAGCACCCGCGGCCCGGCGAGGCGCTCGGAGGCGCGGACGAAGCGGCCGAGCAGCTCGACCTGCTCGCGGCGCTCGGCGAGCCCGAGCCCGAGGTGGCAGTTGAAGACGTGGAGCGGCGTGCCCCGCGCCTCCAGGTCCACCCGCAAGCAGCCGCGCGGCTCGCGCGCGCCGCGCGAGAGGTCACAGCGCTCCGAGCCGAGCACCGGCAGGCGCGTGAGCACGGCGTTGCCGTAGGCGCCCGTGCCGTGCGCGCGCGTCGCGCCCATGACGACCGTCATGCCGAGCCTCGCCGCGAGGTACGCCGCCTGGTCGGCGTGCGCCAGGCCGTTCTCGCGAATCACCTCCTGCAGGCCGACCACGTCCGGCGCCATCTCGGCGATGACGTCGGCGATCCGCTCGAGGTCGAGCCGCCGGTCGAGCCCGACGCCGCGGTGGATATTGTAGCTCGCCACCGTGAGGGGGATCACGCCGCCCGTCCCTGGTAGCGCATGAACAGCGGGTACAGCTCGATCGGGTGCGCGATCGCCGGCGGGGCGTCCGCGGCGGGCGGGCGGAGCAGGAACGCGTGCAGCTCCTCGCGCGCCGGGCCCGCGTGCGCGCCCACCTCGTTCACGTAGGACACGTGCCCCTCGGGCGCGTCGATCCCGTAGATGACGAGGTCGCCCGCGCTCGGCATCGCCATGAGGTCGCTCACGCCGGCAGTGACCTCCGGCAGGTCCTCCCGACCCGCGAACGGCCCGCGCTCGAGCTCGTGGAGCCGGTAAGGCTTGCCGCGCCAGAAGCAGAGCGGCCCCGCCGCGGCGCGCACCAGCACGAGGCCGACGCCGCGGTGCCGCGAGAGCGCCTCGAGCAGACCCGGGAAGCGCGGCTCGATCGCCTCGAGCGGCACGGGCTCGGGCGTGTCCACGAAGTAGACGAAGGCGTTCGGGCCGGCGGCGATCACCCGGATGCCGTCGTGCTCGCGCACGCCGCGCATCCCGCCCAGGACCGCCGGAAAGTCGCGCTCGAGGTAGTTGACGAAGCGCTGGAACATGCCCGGCGCGCGGCGCGCGCCCGCCGCGCGCGGCGCGGCCGCCCGGCGCGGCGCCGGGCGCGCGGCCTCCGCGCCCGGCCCCCGGGCCGGCGCGTCGAAGAACTCCTCGAACAGGGCGTCCTCGAGCGGCGTGCCCCGCGCCAGGCGCCGGTAGGGCGTGCACGCCGCCTGGCCGTGGTCGGCGAGGATCCAGAGGTCGTAGCGGTGCTCGGGTACGCGGCGCAGCACGCTCCAGAGCTGCCGGATCGAGGCGTCGACCCGGCGCAGCGCCCGGAACGCGCGCCGGTGGCGCGGGCCGTAGGCGTGCGCGAAGACGTCGTAGTCGAGGTAGTTCACGTAGATCGCGGGCACGCCGGCGTAGAGGTCGCGCGAGACCGCGAGCGTGAAGAGCTGGCGCAGCCACACCGAGATCGCGATCTTGATCGCGAGCCAGCGCCAGCCGCGCGCGGTCTCCCCGACCGGGTCGGCGAGCAATCGCAGGATTGCGCGCACCAGCTCGAGCGCCGTGAGCGTGCCCGCCTTCACCGCGACCCACCCGACGACGACGAGCTTCGAGACGAGGCGCAGGAGGCCGCTTCCGCTCGGCCGCCACATCATCGCGAACGTGAGCAGGCTGTTCGCCGCGCCGCCCGTGAAGACGCAGCCGTAGGCGCTGCCGCCCTCGAGGATGCCGCGCCGGCCGGCCGTCTGCGTCCGCTCGACGAGCGCGGCGTCGCCGCCGCGCGGGAAGTAGACGTCCGCCCCGCGGCGCTTGTCGCGGTAGTGGAAGCCCGGGATGTCGGGGCGTACGCCGTACATCGCCGCGAGCTGGAAGGCCGGCGTCGAGCTCGGCAGCCCGACCGAGAGCGGGACGAGCCGGAAGCCGCGCCGCTCGAGGAGCCGCCGGAGGAACGGTGCCCGGCCGAGGGCCAACCCCTCCTCGAGCACCGCGCGCGAGAGGCCGTCGATCTGGACGACGAGGAGCCGCCTCCGGTCGGCCGCGGGCGGGCGGCCGAGCCGCACGCGGCGGACGAGACGGTCGAGGACGTTCTGCACGCCGAGGACGAGGTCGTCGAGAGGCATCGCCGTCTTTATTGTAGTATCGAATCGCCGATGGACCAGCCGGTGCTCGACGCCGTCCGGACGTTCGTGCGGGACGAGGTACGCCCCGCCGCGCCCGCGCTCGAGCACGCCGACCGCTACCCGGACGCGCTGGTCGCGCGGATGCGGGAGCTGGGCCTCTTCGGCGCGCTGATCCCGACCGCGTACGGGGGCCTCGGCCTCGACGTCACGACCTACGCGCGGATCATCGAGGAGCTGTGCCGCGGGTTCATGTCGCTCGCCGGCGTCGTCAACAGCCACACGATGATGACGCTCATCGTCCTCCACCACGGCACCGAGGAGCAGCGGCGGCGCTTCCTGCCGCGCTTCGCGAGCGGCGAGACGCGCGGCGGACTCTGCCTCACCGAGCCCCACGCGGGCTCCGACGTCCAGGCGATCCGCACGGCGGCCCGCCGCGAGGGCGACCACTACGTGCTCGACGGCACCAAGATGTTCATCACCAACGGCCGCGAGGGGCAGGCCTTCGCGCTCCTCGCCGTCACCGACCCGCGCGCCCAGCCCCGCCACCGCGGGATGTCCTGCTTCATCGTCGAGAAGGGGCCCCCGGGCTTCCGGGTGATGAAGTCACTCGCGAAGCTCGGCTACAAGGGCGTGGACACGGTGGAGCTCGTCTTCGAGGGCGTCGTCGTCCCGGCCGCGAACCTCGTGGGCGGCGTCGAGGGGCGCGGCTTCGCGCAGGTGATGCGGGGCCTCGAGGCCGGGCGCATCAACATCGCCGCCCGAGCGGTCGGCGTCGCCCAGGCGGCGCTCGACGCGAGCCTCGAGCACGCGGCCTTCGAGGCGCCGACGCCGCTCGCCGGCATGGCGACCCGGGTCCACGCCGCGCGCCTGCTCACCTACTGGGCGGCGGGCATGAAGGACCGCGGGGAGCGCTGCGACCTCGAGGCGGGCATGGCGAAGCTCTTCGCCTCGGAGGCGGCCCACGAGGTCGCGCTCGCCGCGCTCCGCTGGCACGGCGCGCGCGGCGCCTCGACCGAGCTCGAGGTCGAGCGCCACTACCGCGACACGCCGCTCATGCTCATCGGCGAGGGTACGAACGAGATCCAGCGCACGCTCATCGCCCGGAGCCTGGTGGCCCGCCACGGCGAGACGCTCGGCGCCCTCACCTCCCGCGAGGGCGAGCCCGAGGAGCGGCGCCAGATGGCGCTGGCCGTCCGCCAGTTCGTGGACAAGGCCGTCGTGCCCGTCGCGGGCGCGCTCGACGCCGCCGGCCGCTACCCGGCCGAGCTGCTGCGCGGCCTCGCCGAGCTCGGCGTCCTCGGCGCGACGATCCCGCCGGAGTGGGGCGGCCTCGGCCTCGAGGCGCCGACGTGGACGACGATGCTCGAGGAGCTCGGCCGCGGCTCCGCCACGCTGGCCGTGGTCGTCGCCGTGCACCTCGCCGCCTGCGGGGCCGTCGCGCGCTTCGGCACCCCGGGCCAGCGCGAGCGCCTGCTGCCCGCGCTCGCGCGCGGCGAGCGGGTGGCCGGCCTGGCCTTCGGCGGGCGCCTCGACGCCCGGCGGGACAGCGAGGCCTGGGTCCTCGAGGTCCCGTGCGTCGTGAGCCACGCGGCGGCCGACCTCTTCCTCGCCCGGGGCGGGGCCGAGGCGAGCGGGGCCGCGCTCCTCGTCCCGCGCGACGCCCCCGGGGTCGCCGTGCGCGCGGCGCCGCCGGACCTCGGGCTCCGCGGCCTCGCGCGCGCGCTCCTGCTCACCGACGGCGCCCGGCTCGGCGCCGACGCGCTCCTCGGCGGCGACGCGAAGCGCGGCGGCGAGCTGGCGCTCACCGCCCTCGACCAGGCCCGGCTCGGCCTCGCCGCCGTCACCGTCGGGCTCGCGCAGGCGGCGTTCGAGGCGGCGCTCAGGTACTCCCAGCAGCGCACCACGTTCGGCCAGCCGCTCTGGCAGCACCAGGCCGTGCAGCTCAAGCTCGCCGACATGGGGACCGCGATCACCGCGGCGCGCCTGCTCTGCCAGGACGCCGCCGAGCGGGAGCGCGGCGAGGCCAGCCTGATGGCGCGGGTCTTCGCCGCCGACACCGCCATCGCCGTCACGCTGGAGGCCATGCGCATCCACGGCGGCTACGGCTACATCGCCGAGTTCCCGATCGAGCGCTGCTACCGCGACGCCGCGCAGCTCCTCCTGACGCCGACCGAGGTCGAGGAGGACCGCGCCGAGCTCGGCCGCGCGGTCGCCGACGCCTGGCGCGCCGCCCACCCGAGCCCGCTCGACGCCTTCCTCCACCCCGCGTGAGGTCCACGACCGATGGCCTACGGACGCTACTTCGAGGAGTTCACGGTGGGCGAGGTGATCCGGCACTGGCCCGGACGCACGATCGGCGAGGCGGACTGCACCTGGTTCGCGCTCCTGACAATGAACCAGCACCCGGTCCACTCCGACGCCCACTACGCCGAGCGGTACACGCAGCACAAGCAGCGGCTCGTGCTCGGGCCGCTCGTGTTCTCGATCGGGATCGGCATGACCGTCGCCGACGTCTCGGGCAAGGCGATCGCGAACCTCGAGATCGAGCGGATCACCCACGACCGCCCGACGTTCATCGGCGACACGCTCTACTCCGAGTCCACCGTGCTCGCCACCCGCGAGTCGAAGCGGGGCGACCGCGGCACCGTGAGCGTCGAGACGCGCGTGCGGAACCAGCGCGGCGAGGTCGTGATGACCTTCCGCCGCACGGCGCTCGTCCCGAAGCGGAACCACGCCACGCTGGGAGAGGGCCGGCTCCCGTCTGACTCGCCGACCGTCGGGCGCGGCGGCGCCCCGACGGCAAATCCAGAGGGCCGGCTCCCGTCTGACTCGCCGACCGTCGGGCGCGGCGGCGCCCCGACGGCAAATCCAGAAGGCCGGCTCCCCGCATGAGCCGGGCACCGCTCGAGGGCCTGCGCGTCGTCGCGGTGTCGCAGTTCGGCGCCGGCCCCTTCGGCACCCAGCTCCTCGCCGACCTGGGCGCGGAGGTGCTCAAGATCGAGGACCCGGCGGTCGGCGGCGACGTCTCGCGCGGCGTCGGGCCCTACGCGGGTGAGGGCGACTCGCTCTACTTCCAGTCGTTCAATCGCGGCAAGAAGTCGCTGGCGCTCGACCTCAGGCACCCCGAGGCGCGCGCCGTGCTGCACGACCTCGTGCGGGTCTCGCACGCGGTCTACAACAACCTGCGCGGCGACCTGCCGGTGAAGCTCGGCCTCACCTACGCCACGCTCGGCCGGGTGAACCCGGCCATCGTCTGCTGCTCGCTCTCCGGCTTCGGCGCCACGGGGCCGCGCGCCGCGGAGCCCGCGTACGACTACCTGATCCAGGGCTACGCGGGCTACATGGCGGTCACCGGCGAGCCCGGCGGGCCGCCGGAGAAGTGCGGCGTTTCGGTGATCGACTTCGCCGGCGGCTACGCCTCGATGGCCGCGCTGCTGGCCGGGCTCTGGGAGGCGCAGCGGACCGGCGTCGGGCGCGACCTCGACGTCTCGCTGCTCGACACCGCGGTCAGCATGCTCTCCTACTTCGCGATCTGGGCGCTCAACCGCGACTGGCAGCCGGCGCGCGTCGCCGACTCCGGCCACCAGGCGATCGTGCCGGCGCAGAACTTCCCGACAAAGGACGGCTGGATCGTCGTGTTCTGCAACAAGCCCAAGTTCTGGGAGGCGCTCGTGGACGCGCTCGGGCTCCCCGAGCTCGGGCGGGACGCGCGCTTCGCGACGTTCCCCGACCGCCTGGCGCACAAGGACGCGCTGCTCGAGCGCCTCCGGGCGCGGTTCGCCGAGCGCACGACCGCGGACTGGCTCGCCCGCCTGCGCGGCCGCGTGCCGTGCGCGCCCGTCAACACGGTCGCCGAGGCGCTGGCCGACGAGCAGGTGCGCGCCCGCGGGATGATCCTCGAGGTCGAGCACCCGGAGTTCGGCACGCTCCGGGAAGTCGCCTCCCCGGTGCGGACGCCGGGCGCGGTCACGCGGCCCCGGCCGGCGCCCCGGCTCGGCCAGCACACCGACGAGATCCTGCGCGAGGTCTTGCAGTACACTCCCGAACGGATCGCCGCCCTGCGCGCCGCCGGCGTGTTCGGGCGGCCCGACGACGAGGTGCTGCCGTGAGCGACGACGCCGAGCGCTTCCGCGCGATCACCCTCGACGACCTCACGATGCCCGGCGGCTGGTCGGTGTCGAGCGGCCAGGTGCACCTCTACACGCCGGCCGAGCAGCGGCTCATGCACGAGGCGCGCGCCTTCGCCCACCGGGAGATCCTGCCGAGGGCTGCGGAGGCCGACCGGCGGGTGGCGGCGATCAAGGCCGGGCACGAGCCCGGGCCCGAGCGCCGCCGTCTCCTGCGCGAGGTCGCGCGCGCCTACCTCAAGCTGATCGGCGAGGCCGGGCTCACGGGCGCGCTCTTCCCCGAGGCGTACGGCGGTAACGGCCGCGGCGTCGTCGCCGAGTGCATCGTGGACGAGGAGCTGGCGGCCGCGGGCCACCCGGGCGACGTCATCCGCTCCGTGTCGCTCACGCTCGGCACGATCTCGGTCCTGCGCTTCGGCACCGAGGCGCAGAAGCGGCGGCACATCCCGCCGCGCCTGGCCGGCGAGGAGCTGTCGGGGATCGGCATCACCGAGCCCCAGATCGGCAGCGACACGTCGCGGATGCAGACGCGGGCGGTCCTCCACGGCGACCGCTGGGTCATCAACGGCCAGAAGCGCTTCATCACGGGCGGCGGGCTCGCCGACTACCTGACGCTGTTCGCGATCACCGACACGGCGACCCACCCCCACAAGGGCATGTCCGCCTTCATCGTCCCGATGGACCATCCAGGCGTGACCATCTCGCGGCAGCTCGACGAGGTCATCATGGCCGACTGGATGGACAACGCGTGGATCGAGTTCCACGACGTGGACGTCCCGAGGGACAGCCTGCTCGGACCGCTCCACGGCGGCCACCGCGTCCTCATGGACGAGCTCGACACCGAGCGCGTCACCTACTGCGCGTCGTCGCTCGGCGGCGCGCGCCGCGCGCTCGAGGTGGCCGCCGAGTACTCGACCAAGCGCGTCCAGTTCAAGCAGCCGATCGCGAGCTTCGAGGGCGTGAGCTTCAAGCTCGCCGAGATGTACGCCTGGCTCGACGCCGCGCGCCAGCTCACCTACCGCACGGCCAAGATGATCGAGGCGGGCGCGCCGGCCCAGCGCGAGTCGGCCGTGACCAAGCTCTTCGTCGCGGACGCCGTCTGGAAGATCGTGGACCACGCCATGCAGGTCCTCGGCGGCGTCGGCTACACGACCGACTTCCCGGTCCAGGCCATCTTCCGGAACGCGCGCCTCATGCGGATCGGCGCGGGCTCGGACGAGATCATGAAGTTCCTGATCGCGCGCGAGCTCCTGAGGGAGATCAAGGGCTAGACTGACGCCATGGCCGAGCAGGTCCTGCCGGAACCCGGAGTCGAGGACGTCACTGAGGGCGCGGCCGCGCCACCCTGGATGACCATCCTCCACAACTGCGAGTGCCACACCTTCGAGCAGGTCGTGCGCCAGCTCCAGAAGGCGATCGCCTGCAGCGAGGCCGAGGGCTGGGAGATCGCCTGGCAGGTGCACAACACCGGCAAGGCCGTCGTGAAGGTCGGCCCCGAGACCGAGTGCGTGCGCGTCGGGAACATCCTGGCCTCGATCGGCCTCGTCGTCACGGTCGTCCAGTCGTAGCGCGCGCGGCTCAGCGCAGCGCGTTCACGTCGAGCTCGAAGATCAGCGGGTAGAACGTCCCCCACCCGAGCCAGCGCTTGCTCCCCGCCTCGGACAGGGACCAGAGCGCGCCGTCGGGGCCGCGCGCGAGGTCCTCGAGCCCGGGCATCAGCGCGAACTCTCGGAGCACCCGGCCCGTCGTGGGATCGACCTCCTGGAGCGTCCCGGCCCGGCTGTTGCTCTGCGAGAGCCAGAGCCGCCCGCCGCGGTCGAACGTCGCGCCCTGCCCGAT
>Ga0154364_1026_pt1 | contig 16776 bp, 18 predicted proteins | sample RifGroA2_FD_115892 | JGI IMG/M metagenome (GOLD analysis project Ga0154364, IMG submission 115892) | Candidatus Rokubacteria bacterium GWA2_73_35 | reverse complement strand
ATGGCCATCCCGAAAGTCATGGGCATCGAGACCGAGTACGGGATCACGGTGAAGAACCAGCCGGACTTCAACCCGATCCTCTCCTCCCTGCTGCTGATCAACTCGTACGAGACCTACCGCTCCTCGCGCGTCCGGTGGGACTACGAGGCGGAGAGCCCGCTGCGCGACGCGCGCGGGTTCGAGTACATGGAGGAGAAGGAGGGCGCCTCGAAAGAGGAGTCGCGCCTGATCAACCTGATCCTGTCCAACGGGGCGCGCTTCTACGTCGACCACGCACACCCGGAGTACTCGAGCCCGGAGACCACGAACCCGAGAGACCTGGTGATCTGGGACCGGGCGGGCGAGCGCGTCCTCAACCTCTCGCGGCAGCGAGCCGAGGCGGTCTCACCACCCGAGCAGCAGATCCTGATCTACAAGAACAACACCGACAACAAGGGCAACTCGTACGGCACCCACGAGAACTACCTGATGGACCGCAAGGTGCCGTTCGCGCGGATCGTCCAGCACATGATGCCGTTCTTCGTCACGCGCCAGATCTTCACCGGCTCGGGCAAGGTCGGCGCCGAGAACAACGCCGACCCGTGCGACTACCAGATCTCGCAGCGCGCCGACTTCCTCGAGACCGAGGTCGGCCTCGAGACGATGCACTCGCGCCCGATCATCAACACGCGCGACGAGCCGCACGCCGACCCCGAGAAGTACCGCCGGCTCCACGTGATCGTCGGCGACGCGAACATGAGCGAGGTCACGAACTACCTCAAGGTGGGCACGATGGCGATCGTCCTCAGCATGGTCGAGGACGACTTCATCGACCGCGACCTCTCGGTCGACTCCCCGGTGGCGGCCTTCCGCCGGGTGTCGCGCGACCTCACGTGCCGCGACACCCTCCGGCTCAAGGACGGCCGCACGATCACCGCGGTGGACGTCCAGCGGGAGTTCCTCGCACTGGCCCAGCGCTACTACCGCGACCGCGAGCACGAGCCCTGGGTGCGCGACGTGCTCGAGCGCTGGGAGACGACGCTCGACCGCCTCGCCGAGGACCCGATGCAGCTCGCGCGCGAGCTCGACTGGGTCGTCAAGCGCCGGCTCATCGAGAACTACATGGCCAAGCACGGCCTCGGCTGGACCGACTCGCGCGTGCAGATGATCGACCTCCAGTACCACGACGTCCGCCCGGGCAAGGGCCTCTACGGGAAGCTCGAGGAGGCCGAGGCCGTGGAGCGCATCACGACGGACGACGAGATCTCCAAGGCGATCTACGACCCGCCCAAGGACACCCGGGCGTACTTCCGGGGGATGTGCCTGCAGCGCTACGCGGAGGAGATCGTCTCGGCGAGCTGGGACTCGGTGATCTTCGACCTCAAGGAAGGGCCGCTCAAGAAGATCTTCATGCTGGAGCCGCTCCGCGGCACCGAGGCCCACGTGCGCGCGCTGCTCACCGAGTCCCCGACCGCCGCCGACCTGCTGCGCAACATCTCCCGCGCCGCGGGGATGTGACGATGCCCCTCGACCGCTGGCGTGGCGTCTTCCACAACTACGCCAACTCGAGCTTCATCGAGCTGCTCCGGCGCGAGTCGCCGCACCTGATGCCCGGCGCGGCGCCCGGCGCCGCGGACGCGCCGCCCGAGGCGCCGCCGCACGGCACGACCGTGCTCTCGGTCCGCTACCGCGACGGCGTCGTCATGGCGGGCGACCGCCAGGCGGTCGCGGGCTTCCAGGTGGCGAGCCGCCGCATCGAGAAGATCTTCAAGGCCGACGAGTACTCCGGCGTCGGCATCGCGGGCGCCGCCGGGCCCGCGACCGAGATGGCGAAGCTCTTCCAGACCGAGCTCGAGCATTACGAGAAGGTCGAGGGCGAGAACCTCTCCCTCGAGGGCAAGGCGAACCGGCTCTCGCAGATGATCCGCATGAACCTGCCGGCCGCGATGCAGGGGCTCGTGGTGGTCCCGATCTTCGCCGGCTTCGACGAGAAGGCCGGCACGGGCCGCCTGTTCAAGTACGACATCACCGGCGGCCGCTACGAGGAGACCAACTACGACGCCCAGGGCTCGGGCTCGAAGGACGCGCGCGACGCGCTGAAGAAGCTCTGGAAGCGCGACATGGGGCGCGAGGAGGCGCTCCGCGCGGCGCTCGAGGCGCTGATCGACGCCGCGGACGAGGACGTCGGCACCGGCGGGCCGGACCTGGTGCGGGGCATCTTCCCCTCCGTCAAGACCATCACCCGGTCGGGCTTCCAGGACGTGCCCGACGACGAGGTCCGGCGCGCGTGCGAGGCGATCCTCGCCGACCGGACCCGCCAGGCCGACGGCTCCTGAGCCATGCCCCTGCCCTACTACGTCAGCCCCGAGCAGATGATGAAGGACAAGGCGGAGTATGCCCGCAAGGGCATCGCCCGCGGCCGGTCCACCGTGACGCTCGAGTGCGCGGACGGCATCCTCCTGGTCGCCGAGAACCCGTCCACGCTGCTGCACAAGATCTCGGAGATCTACGACCGGATCGCGTTCGCCGGCGTCGGCAAGTACAACGAGTTCGAGAACCTCCGCATCGCGGGCATCCGCCACGCCGACGTCAAGGGGTACTCCTACAGCCGCGGCGACGTGACGGCCAAGGCGCTCGCCAACGCGTACTCGCAGGCGCTCGGCAACATCTTCACGCAGGACATCAAGCCCTTCGAGGTCGAGGTGCTCGTGGCCGAGGTCGCCGAGAGCAACGGCGGCCGGAACGAGATCTACCACATCCTCTACGACGGCACGATCGAGGACGAGCACGATTACGCGGCGATGGGCGGCCAGGCGGAGGAGATCCGCCGCTTCCTCAAGGACCACTACGGCGAGGGCCTGTCGCTCGCCGACGCCCTGCAGCTCGGCGTCCGCGCCCTGACCGTGACCCAGAACAAGTCCCTCACCGAGCGCGACCTCGAGGTCGCCGTGCTCGACCGGACCAAGACGCGGCGCAAGTTCCGGCGCATTCCGATGGAGGCGCTCGGCCAACTCCTGGGCACCGCGCGCTAGGTCGTGCTAGGCTGAGGCAGGGATGAAGCGCCGGATCTTCGGCCTCGAGAACGAGTACGGGCTCACCTGCACCCTGAACGGCCAGCGGCGCCTGTCGCCCGACAACGTCGCGCGGTACCTCTTCGAGAAGGTCATCCCGGGCGCGCGCAACGCGAACGTCTTCCTCGAAAACGGGGCGCGGCTGTACCTCGATACGGGGTTCCATCCGGAATACGCCACGCCCGAGTGCGACGACGTCACCGATCTGGTGATCCACGACAAGGCCGGCGAGCGGATCGTCGAGGACCTGCTGCACCAGGCCGAGAAGAGACTGAGGGAAGACGGCATTTCAGGGAACATCCTGCTGTTCAAGAACAATACGGATTCAGCCGGAAACTCCTACGGCTGTCACGAGAATTACCTGGTCAGCCGCGACGTGTCGTTTCAGCGGCTGGCCGAGGCGCTGATCCCGTTCTTCGTCACGCGCCAGATCTTCGCCGGGGCAGGCAAGGTGCTCCAGACCCCGCGCGGCTTCCACTACTGCCTCTCCCAGCGGGCGCAGCACATCTGCCAGGAGATCTCCGGGGCGACCACCTCGTCGCGCTCGATCATCAACACGCGCGACGAGCCGCACGCCGACGCCGAGCGCTACCGCCGGCTGCACGTGATCGTGGGCGACTCCAACATGTCCGAGGTGGCGACGTACCTGAAGGTCGGCACCACCGCCCTCGTGCTGGACATGATCGAGGATGGGTTCTTCGACCGCGATTACTCCCTCCAGTCGCCCGTGCAGGCGATCCGCGATATTTCACACGACCCGGGCCTGCGCGAGACGGTCAAGCTCAAGGACGGGCGCGCGATCAGCGCGCTCGAGATGCAGCTCGAGTACCTCGAGTACGTGACCCGCTACGTCGACTCGATCAGCCCCGACCCGACCACGAAGGACGTGCTCGCCCGCTGGACCGACGTCCTCACCAAGCTCGAGTCGGACCCGCTTCAGCTCGCGCGCGAGCTCGACTGGGTCATCAAGCGCCAGCTCATCGACAAGTTCATGGAGCGCCACCGCCTGTCCTGGCGCGACCCGAAGGTCTCGCTGCTCGACCTCCAGTACCACGACATCCGCCCCGAGAAGGGCGTGTACTACCGGCTCGTCGCCGCCGACCAGGCCGACCGGATCACCGACGACGAGACGATCGAGCAGGCCAAGCACGTCCCGCCGCAGACCACGCGCGCGCGCCTGCGGGGCGAGTTCATCCGCCAGGCGAACCTCAAGGGCAAGGATTACCGCGTGGACTGGGTCTACCTGAAGCTCAACGACCCGGAGCGCGAGACGATCCTCTGCAAGGACCCGTTCCAGTCGCACGACGAGCGGGTCGAGCGCCTCATCCGCTCGTTCTAGCCGGCCCGCCGACCCCCACCCCCGGGGGTTGACACCCCCTCCGGGGGGTGCTAATTCTGGCCTCCCACACTCCGGCAACCGGTGTCGCACACCCGAGCGGTGTCCCCACACCAAGGAGGCCTTGGATGTTCGGACAGCAGAAGGTGCCCCAGAGGATGGCGCCCCCGCCGGCGCCCGAGAACGGCAAGCCGATGGCCCCGATGACCCTCCTCACCGTGGTCGGCGACCAGGCGCGGATGGAGGGCAAGTTCGACATCGCCGACTCGATCCAGATCGAGTGCGAGATCGGCGGCGAGCTGGCCGTGGGCGGCAAGCTCGTGATCGGCGAGAAGGGCGTGGTCCACGCGGACGTCAAGACGGTGGACGCGATCATCATGGGCCACTACGAGGGCAACATGGTCGCCACCGGCAACGTCGAGATCGCCGAGACCGGCCGGGTCAGCGGCAACATCCAGACCGACTCGCTCGTGATCTCGAAGGGTGGCTTCTTCAACGGCAACGTCACGAAGATGAACGAGCACCCGGGCGGTCGGCAGATCGTCCTGATCGACGAGAAGCGGGCCGGGCAGACGGCGCAGCAGAGGTAGCCCCGCCACCGCGGGCCACCGCCCATGCTGTGGAGGAAGCAGCACCCCAAGGCGCCGAAGGCCAACGACCTCACCGCGTTCATCGACGAGGGCTCCGAGATCGACGGGAAGTACACGTTCAGCGGCACGGTCATGCTGAACGGGCGCTTCCGCGGCGAGATCGTCTCGAACGACACCCTGATCGTCGGCGAGAAGGGCGTGATCAACGCCTCGATCCGCGCGGGCGTCGTCATGATCAACGGCGAGGTGGTCGGCAACGTCCTGGCGTCCGAGCGCGTCGAGCTGCGCGGGAGCGCGCGGGTCTACGGCGACGTCGAGGCGCCCGTCGTGGTGGTCGAGGAAGGCGTGCTGTTCGAGGGCCACTGCCGGATGACCAAGGCCCGTCCGGAGGTGGCGCCTGTCGCGGCGCCGGTCCCGGCGCAGCGCGACCTCTCGGTCATCTCCCTCAAGCGCTAGGCGCGCCGCCGCCCCGTCCCCGACCCACCCAGGCCAGGAGCCCGGCGACGCCCAGGACGACGCTCGCCGTGTGTGTCCAGGCGAAGGCGCCGGGCACCCAGAGCGCGTTGCCCTGCCGCCACGGCGCGAGCGGCAGCACGTCCGGGTGGACCAGCGCGTCCAGCAGCACGTGCGAGACCCCGCCCACCAGCGCGCCGGCCGCCGCCGCCGTCCACGACACCGGCCCGAGCTCGCCGCGGAGCCAGCGCTCGCCCCGGCCGTCGCCCCGGAGTCGCCGCGCGAGCGCCGCGTACGCCGCCGTGAGGCCGTACCGGCTCGGCGCGACCGTGGCGAGCGCGAGCAGGCTCGCGCCGGCGAGGGTGTGGAGCGGGCCGTGGAGGGGCGTCACGCCCGCAAGGATCCGCCCGACCGTCTCGACGTCGATCGCCGCGCGGGCACGCCGCCTTGACGACGACGGCCGGGCCCAGGTGGAACGGGGTGACGGGCATCGCGCGATCGCTCCCCGCCGAGTGTAGCCCGGCGCCGCGGAGGCGGTATACTCGCGGCGCGGCGCCGACGCACGCCGCCTCGAAAGGACGCCCATGCTCGCCAACCACGTGAAGCAGCGCCTCGAGGGCGGCAAGCCCTGCTTCGGCTCCCTGCTGAACTTCGGCGACCCGCTCGTCGCCGAGCTGATGGCCTCGGTCGGCTTCGAGTGGCTGCTCGTGGACACCGAGCACGGCCCGATCGACCTCGCCACGCTCGCGACCATGCTCGCCGCGATCACGCGCTATCCGGTGGCGCCGCTCGTGCGCGTCCACGAGCTCAGCGAGGCGAGCGTCAAGCGCGTGCTCGACGCGGGCGCCTGGGGCGTGCTCGCGCCAAACGTCAGGACGCGCGCGGAGGCCGAGCGGCTCGTCGCGGCCTGCCGCTACCCGCCCGCGGGCGTGCGGAGCCTCGGCGCCGGGCGCTTCGCGCTCTCGTTCAAGACCGACGCCCCGACCTACTTCGCGCGGGCCAACGACGAGATCCTGACGATCGTCCAGATCGAGCACCACGAGGCGATCCGGAACCTCGACGCGATCCTGTCGGTCCCGGGCGTGGACGCCTGCTACGTCGGCCCCAACGACTTCTGCGCCTCGCTCGGCCTGCCGCCCTCGCTCGAGCCGCCGCACCGCGAGTTCCACGAGGCGATGGACGCGCTCCTCGCGGCCTGCCGGCGTCACGGCGTGGCGCCCGGCATCCACTGCCAGACGGCCGAGACCGCCAACCGCCGCATCCGCGAGGGCTGGCGGCTCGTCGGCATGGTCAACGACCAGCGCTTCCTCGCGGGCGCGGCGCGGGCGGCGCGGGACGCCGTCCGCACGGAGCCCTGAGCATGGCGCGCCACGGGATCGTCCTCTCGGCGTTCACGCCGCTTCCCACCGCCGAGTTCCTGGCCGTGGCGCGCGAGGCGGAGGCGCGCGGCTACCACACGGCCTGGGTGGGCGAGGTCGCGGGCTACGACGCGCTCACCGTGATGGCGATCCTCGCGACCCACACCGAGCGCCTGCACGTGGGCTCGGCGGTCGTCCCCGTCCAGACGCGCACGCCGGTCGTGCTCGGCATGAGCGCCGCGAGCCTGGACCACTTCGCGCCCGGCCGCGTCGTGCTCGGCCTCGGGCTCTCGAGCCGCATCATCGTGGGCGACTGGCACGGCCTCAGCTTCTCGCCGGCGCTCCAGCAGCTCCGCGAGGCCGTCCGCATCATCCGCCAGGTCGCCGCGGGCGAGCGCGTCGGCGTCGAGGGCCGGTTCTTCCGCGCGAAGAGCTTCCGCCTCGCCGCGCCGCCGCCGGCCCGGCCCGTGCGGATCTTCCTCGCCGCGCTCGGCCCGGAGATGCTCGAGCTGGCGGGCGAGATCGCGGACGGCGTCGTGCTCAACTGGATCCCGCCCGAGAGCGTGCCGGCCTCGCTTCGCCACCTCGAGGCCGGCGCCCGGCGCGCCGGGCGGACGCTCGAGGGCTTCGAGGTCGCGTCGTTCATCCGCACGTGCGCGACCGACGACGTCGAGGGCGCGCGCCAGTGGCTGGCGCGCGACATCACCGGCTACGCGATCGTCGACGTCTACGCGAGCTTCTTCCGCTCGGCGGGCTTCGCCCCCGAGATCGACGCGCTCACCGCCGCCTGGAAGGCCGGCGACCGCGCCGGGGCCGTCCGGCAGGTCTCGCCCCGCGTCCTCGACGGCCTCGGCGTGGTCGGCAGCGAGGCGTTCTGCCGCGCGCGGGTCGCCGAGTTCGTCCGCGCCGGCCTCACGATGCCGGTCATCCTGCCGTTCGCGCCAGGCGGCCCCGGCGACGCGCCCGCCCTCCTCCGCACGCTCCGCGCGTTCCCGGGATGAACGTCCTCTGCGTGATCCCGGCGCGCCTTCGCTCCACGCGCCTGCCGCGCAAGGTGCTGCGCGAGGTCGCGGGCCGCCCGCTGGTCGTGCGCGTGTGGGAGGCGGCGCGCCGCGCGGCGGAGCTCTCGGAGGTGCTCGTCGCCACCGACGCGCAGGAGGTCCTCGACGCCTGCCGCGCCCACGGCGTGCCGGCGGTCCTCACCTCGCCCGACCACCCCTCGGGCACCGACCGCGTGTGGGAGGTGGCCCAGACGCGCCCCGCCGACGTCTACGTGAACGTCCAGGGCGACGAGCCGCTCGTCACGCCCGGCCACATCACCCGGCTCGTCGCGCCGTTCGCCGCCCGTCGGGACACGCAGGTGAGCACGCTCAAGATCCGGCTGCGCCCCGAGGAGGCGGACAACCCGCACGTCAACAAGGTCGTCTGCGGCGCCGACGGCCGCGCGCTCTACTTCTCGAAGTACCCGATCCCCTACGACCGCGACGGCCGCGGCGTCGCGCGCTTCAAGCACGTCGGCCTCTACGCCTACACGAAGGCCGCGCTCGACGCCTTCCACCGCCTCCCGCCCTCGCCGCTCGAGCTCGGCGAGCGCCTCGAGCAGCTCCGGTTCCTCGAGCACGGCATCCCGATCACGGTCGTCGAGACCGACGAGCCGACGATCGGCGTGGACACCGAGACCGACCTGCGCGCGGTGGAGGCGCTCCTCCGGACGCGCGGCGCGTGACCCCCGGCGCGCGCGGCGAGCGCTACACGATCCTGGCCCTGGTCCTCGCCGTCCAGACCCTCGCCAACGTCGGCCCGCTCGGCTTCCCCGCGATCGCGTCCCTCGTCCGCGACGACCTCGGCCTCACGCTCACCCAGGCGGGCTCGTTCCTGTCGGCGTACTACGTGGGCCCGGTCCTCACGTCGCTCCCCGCGGGCGCGATGGCCGACCGCTGGGGCGTCAAGCGCATGCTCGTCCTCGGGCAGGTCGTGATCGCGGGCGGGCTCGTCGCCGTCGCGCTCTCCGGCTCCTACGGCGCGCTCATCGCGCTCATGATGGTCTCGGGCGTCGGGTACGGGATGCTCAACCCGACCTCGACGAAGGCGATCATCGGCTGGTTCCCGCCCTCCCAGCGCGCGACGGTGGTCGGGCTCAAGCAGGTGGGGTTCCCCTTCGGCGCGATGCTCGGCGCGCTGCTCCTGCCCGTGCTCGGACTCGCGCTCGGCTGGCGCGCGGCCGTCGTCGCCTCGGCCGCGGTGATCGCCGCCGGCGCCCTCGCCTCGGCCGCCCTCTACCGCGACCCGCCCGCGCCGCCGGGCGCGGCCGCCGCGGGCGGGCGCGGCGCGGCCCGCCGGGTGCTCACCGACCGAGACCTCTGGCTCGTCGCCGTCGCGACCCTCATCTTCGCCGGCGTGCAGACCGTCTGGATGGCCTACCTCGCGCTCTACCTCCAGGGCGTCGTCGGCCTCACGCTCCTCGCGGCGAGCCGCTACCTGGCGCTCGCCCAGGCGGGCGGCATGACCGGGCGCGTCGTCTTCGGCGTGCTCTCCGACCGCGTGTTCGGCGGCGGCCGACGCCTGCCGCTCGCGATCGCGGGGTGCGGGACCGCGGTCTGCTCGGTCGCGATCGCCTTCACCGGGAGCGGGAGCTCCGCCGTCTGGCTCGTGGTCCTCTGCGCGGTCTTCGGCTTCGTCGGCATCGGCTGGAACGGCGTGCAGCACACACTGATGGCCGAGCTGGCCGGGCCCGGGTCGGCGGGCGCGGCCGTGGGCTTCGGGCTCGCGCTCTCCTCGATCGGCGTCACCGTCGGGCCGCCGGTGTTCGGCGCCCTCGTCGAGGGGGCGGGCGGCTACCGCGGACCCTGGATCGGCCTCGCGGCGACGATGGCGGGCGCGCTCCTGCTCCTCGCGCTCGTCCGCGAGCGCCGCCGCTTCGCGTAAATACAAGTTGCACCAGTTTGGTGCACCTGCACCGATCTACCTTATCGCGCGCTTACTATCGCCACAGCAAGCACGGCTGTGACGCGTATAATTGATCGTGGAGCATTTCACATGAATCCGACTGACACCATCGAGCGGGTTCCCATCCACACGGATGCTGATGGTGTGATCCGCGTGGGTGGCACTCGCGTCACCTTGGACACAGTTGTCGCCGCCTTTGACGCCGGTGCAACTGCGGAGGAGATCGTCCAGCAATACCCTTCCGTGGCCTTGGCCGATGTCTATTCAGTGATCGGCTACTACCTGCGCCACCCGTCCGAGGTCCGGGCATACCTCACACAACGCCAGCGGCAGTCTGCGGAGGTTCGCGAGCAGAACGAGCGACGCTTCGATCCGTCAGGAGTGCGCGACCGTCTCCTTGCCCGTCGTTGCTAGCCGCAAGTTCCTGTGCTGCGGCTCGCGGCCGATGAACACTTCAACAACGATATCGTTCGGGGCTTGATCCGGCGGCAACCGGATCTCGACATCGTCCGCATCCAGGATGCCGGACTGTCTGGAGCAGGGCGGCCAAGGAAGAGCGCGTGTTGGTGACGCACGACGCGGCCACGCTCGCCGGACATGCGTACGACCGCGTGCGGGCCGGCCAGCGAATGCCCGGAGTCTTCGAGGCGAGCCCTGCCGTTCCTATCGGCCGTGCAATCGACAATCTTCTCCTGATTGTGGAATTCAGCCTGGAAGGCGAGTGGGAAGGGCAGGTCCGCTACCTGCCGATGTAGGGCACTGGATCATGACAAGAGTCTTCATCGCCGGGTCTCGACCGTTGTCGCGCCTCGACGCGGACGTGAAGCGCCGGATCGGCGCGATGATCGAGAAAGGCTTCACGATCTTGGTTGAAGACTAGGCGCCGCCGGCCGGGCGGCCGCCGTCGGGCGGGCGCAGCTCGACGGTGCGGATCGGGAACGGGATCTCGATCCCCTCGGCGCGGAAGCGGCGGAGGATGCGCTTCCTCAGTTCGTGCTGCACCCCGTACTGGTCCACGAACGTCGCGACCTGGCAGATCAGCGTGAAGTCGAGCGAGGACTCGCCGAACCCGGGGATGAAGCGGACGAAGGGCGGTGGGTCGCCGAGCAGCCCCGGGACCTGGCCCACGGCGGCCTGCGCCTCCTCGACCAGCACGCGCTCGACGCGGTCGGGGTCGCTCGCGTAGGCGACGCCCACGCGGACCAGGAGCGCCATCCGCGGCTCGGGCAGGTCGTAGTTGACGATGACCGACTCCGCCACCTTCTTGTTCGGCACGACGACGATGTTGTTCTGGAGCATGCGCACGCGCGTCGAGCGCCAGCCGACGTCCACGACGTGGCCCTCGATGTCCCCGGCGATCTTGACGTAGTCGCCGACCCGGATCGGCCGGTCCACGAGCAGGTGGATGCCCGCGAAGAGGTTCGAGAGCGTGTCCTGGAGGGCGAGCGCGACGGCGAGGCCGCCGACGCCGAGGGCGGTGAGGATCGGCGTGATCTGGACGCCGAGCACGTCGAGGAGCACGAGCAGGCCGACCACGTAGACGACGCCGCGGGCGACGGCCTGGCCGAGGCCGCTCACCGGGCCGCCGAGCGCGCGCCGGTCGCTCGCGTGCTGGATCAGCGTGCTGACGAGGCCGGCCACGGTGAGCGTGACCGAGGCGATGATCAGCGCCTCGAAGACGACGCGGAGCTCGGCGGAGAGCCGGCGCGGCAGGCGGGCGGTCTCGCTCGCGACCTCGATGCCGATCCAGACCGCGAGCACCGCGACCCAGAGGACCGACGGCAGGCGGATCGCCTCGGCGAACGAGGCCCAGCCGTTGCGCGTCCGGCCCCAGCGCCGGAGGGCGCCCAGGACGAGCGCGCGCAGCCCGAGGCCGGCCGCCGCCGCGGCCAGCGCCGCCACCCCGGGCCAGAAGAGGCGCCACATGCAGGCCATGCTATCGTAAGTGGCGCCCATGAGTCACCGCGGACTCTTCTACGGCTGGGTCGTCGTCGCCGCCTCCGCCACCGTGATCGCCGTCGCCATGGGCGCCCTCTTCTCGCTCGGGGTGTTCCTCAAGCCCATCGAGGACGGGATGGGCTGGAGCCGCAGCGAGATCTCGATCGTCGCGCTCCTCAACTGGCTCGCGATGGGGCTCGGCTCCTTCGTCTGGGGCGCCCTCTCCGATCGGGTCGGCGGCCGCGCCGTCACCGTCGCGGGCGGCTTCCTCCTCGGCCTCGGGCTCGTGCTCTCGAGCCAGGTGACCGTCCTCGCGTGGTTCTACGTGACCTTCGGCGTCATGGTCGGCTTCGCCGTCGGCGCCTTCTACGCGCCCCTCTCCGCGACGGCGAGCCGGTGGTTCACCTCGCGCCGCGGCCTCGCCCTCGGCGTCGTCTCGGCGGGCATCGGCCTCGGCACGTTCGTCATCGCCCCGCTGGCCCGCGGGCTCACGAACGCCTGGGGCTGGCGCGGCGCGATGCTCGCGCTGGGCGACCTCGCCTGGCTCGTCGTGATCCCGGTCGCGCTCCTGATCAAGAACGCGCCCGCCGAGATGGGCGCGGTCGCGCTCGGCGGCGCGGCGGCGGCGCGGCGGGAATACACGACGGCCGAGGTCGTGCGCGCGCCCCAGTTCTGGGCGATCGCGCTCACCCACCTCGCCTGCTGCGCCGCCCACTCGGGGCCCATCTTCCACATGGTCACGTACGCGATCGAGCAGGGGGTGGCGGCGATGGTGGCCGCAACGGTGTTCGGGGTGTCGGGGCTCGCGTCGATCGCGGGGCGCATCGGCTGCGGGATCCTCGCCGACCGCTTCGGGGCGAAGCGCACGCTGCTCGCGGGCCTCGCGCTCCAGGCCGTGACGATCCTCTCCTACCGCTTCATCGGCGACGCGGCGGCCTTCTACGTCGCGGCGGTCGTGTTCGGCGTCGCCTACGGCGGGGTTATGCCGCTCTACGCGCTGGTCACGCGCGAGTACTTCGGCGAGCGGATCATGGGGACGGCCTACGGCGGCGTGTTCCTCGTCTCCACCCTCGGGATGGGTCTCGGCTCCTGGGCGGGCGGCTACGTCTACGACACCCTCGGGACCTACGCCTGGCTCTACCTGGGCTCGGCCGCCGTCGGCGGGATGTCGGTGGTCCTGGCCCTCACCTTCCGCTCCCCCCGGCCCCACGCCGCGGCTTCGGCCGCCCCCGTCGCCGCCGGCTAGCATCCTCGCGGACCGAACACGACGGCCCATAGCGCAGACGCGCTATGCGCGGTTGACACCGCACTAGGCCGATGCTACTAATGCGGCACTTTTCCGGAGGTTCGCTCGAGCGACACCGAGGCATCGTGACCGCCCCGAGGAGTGTGTCAGTCATCGACTAAGGAGGATCACGCATGGACGGAAACGGCCTGAACCGGAGGCAGTTCCTGAAAGTCTCGGGCGCCACCGCGGCGGTCGCGGCCACCGGGATCGAGGGCGTCCTCGCGGCGCGCCGGGCGCCCGCGCACGCGCAGGGGACGACGCTCCACATCGTCCGCTGGAACGACTTCATCCCCGAGGCCGACGTCGAGCTGAGGCGCCAGGCCCCGGAGGCCAGCAAGGCGCTCGGCGCCGAGGTCAAGTTCGAGTTCATCAACGCCAACGACCTCCAGCCGCGCATCACCGCGGCCGTCCAGTCGGGCAGCGGCGCCGACATCATCCAGATGCTCTGGAACTGGCCGCATCTCTACGCCAACGCCCTCGTCGACGTCTCCGACGTCGCCGAGCCGATCGGCAAGAGCCAGAAGGGCTTCTACCCGGTCTTCAGCGCGACCGCCCGGGTCGGGGGCAAGTGGCTCGGCGTCCCGCACGGCGTGACGGGCAACGCCATCGCCTACCGGCGGTCCTGGTTCGCCGAGATCGGCGTGAAGGAGTTCCCGAAGACCTGGGACGAGCTCCGCAGGGTCGGCGCCCAGCTCAAGAAGAAGGGCAAGCCGATCGGCCAGGCCCTCGGCCACAGCTTCGGCGACCCCCCGACGTTCTCCTACCCCCTGCTCTGGGACTTCGGCGGCGCCGAGGTCGACAAGGGCGGCAAGAAGGTCGTGCTGAACTCGAAGAACACGCTGGAGTCGGTGAAGTTCCTCCAGGCCTTCTGGAAGGACGCCTGCGACGAGGGGGGACTCGCCTGGGACGACACGAACAACAACCGCGCGTTCCACGCGGGCGAGCTTTCCGCCACGCTCAACGGCGCGTCGATCTACATCGTCGCCAAGCGTCAGAAGGACAAGATCAAGGACGAGAAGGGCAACCCGATGGTCGACGACATCGACCACGCCGCGCTGCTCCCGGCGGGCCCGGCGGGGCAGTTCGCCCTCTACCTGCCCTTCCAGCACAGCGTCATGAAGTACTCGAAGAACCAGAAGCTCGCCAAGGACTTCCTCCGGTGGCACCACCAGCCGGCGAACTACGGCAAGTGGTTCGAGGTCAACTTCGGCTACAGCGTGGGCAGCACACGGCAGTGGGAGGACCACGCGATGTGGTCCAAGGTGGACAAGCCTCTCCGGGTGTTCCAGCGCGCGGCGAGCAAGACGCTCATGCTGGGCCACCAGGGCCCGGCGACCGCCAGGGCCACCGAGGCCTACACGAAGTACATCATCGTGGACATGTACGCCAAGGCCGCCGGCGGCACGAAGGCCGAGGACGCCGTCAAGTGGGCCGAGGGTGAGCTGAAGAAGATCTACGGGTAGGGCTTGAAGAAGCCGATCGCTGGGGGTGCGGGGGGCGCCGCCGGGCTCGAGGTGGCGCTCCCCCACCCCGGGACCTCCCAGCCGGCGCCGCTGACGCGCTTCCTCGAGAACGAGCGGCTGCTCGCCGGGCTGCTCCTGGCGCCGGCCGTCCTCCTGCTGGGCGTCTTCATCGCGTACCCCTTCGTCATGGGCCTCTGGCTCTCGCTCTCGAGCACGAGCGTGGGCAACCCGGGCGCGTTCGTGGGCCTCCAGAACTTCGTCAAGGCGTGGAACGACAGCATCTTCCGCACCGCGTTCTGGAACACGGCCTTCTACACGGTCTGGGCCACGCTGTTCAAGCTCGCGCTCGGGATGTGGCTGGCGCTCCTGCTGAACCGCCACTTCCGGGGCAAGCGCCTGGTGCGGGCCGCGATGCTGCTGCCGTTCATCGTCCCCACCGTGCTCTCGACGTTCGCCTGGCGCTGGATGTTCGACCCGACGTTCAGCGTGCTCAACTGGGTCCTCTACCGGAGCGGCCTCATCGTCACGAAGCTGCCCTTCCTGTCCGACGGCGACTGGGCGCTCTGGGCCGCGATCGTCGTCAACACGTGGCGCGGGATGCCGTTCTTCGCGATCACGCTGCTGGCGGGGCTCCAGACGATCAGCCCCGACCTCCACGAGGCCGCCTCGCTCGACGGCGCCAACGGCTGGCACCGGTTCTGGCACGTCACGTGGCCGCTCCTCAAGCCGGTGACGATCGTCGTCGTGGTCTTCTCGGTGATCCAGACCTTCTCCGACTTCCAGCTCATCTACGTCCTCACGGGCGGCGGGCCGGCGAACTCCACCCACCTCGTCGCCACCTACGCGTACCAGGTCGGCGTGGCGGCGGGCCTGCTCGGCGAGGGGGCGGCGATCTCGCTGTTCATGTTCCCCGTGCTCCTCGTCGTCGTCTGGGTGCAGCTCCGGTACCTCCGCCGGCTCGAGGGGGCCTGAGCGCGATGATCGAGCGGCGCTGGAAGACGTGGATGTTCTTCTACGTCCCGCTGACGCTCCTGGTGATCGGCACGCTCTTCCCCTTCTACTGGATGCTCATCACGGCGATCCGGCCGGACGCCGAGCTCTACCGCTCGTGGCGGGCCGCCAACAACACGCCGTTCTGGACGCTCGCCCCGACGCTCGACCACGTGAAGGACCTCCTCGCGCGGACGACGTTCCCCCAGTGGCTCTGGAACACGTTCTTCATCGCGGTGGTCTCCACGGTGATCTCGCTCTTCTGCGGCCTCCTGGCCGGGTACGCGCTGGCGCGCCTCCGGTTCCCGCTCGCGGGCGCGCTCGGGACGTCCATCTTCGTGACGTACCTGGTGCCGCCGACGCTGTTGTTCATCCCGCTCGCGAACATCATCCGCGAGTTCCAGCTCGGCAACACGCCCTGGGCGCTGATCCTCACCTACCCCACGTTCCTGATCCCCTTCTGCACGTGGCTCCTCATGGGCTACTTCAAGACTATCCCGAAAGAGCTGGAGGAGTGCGCGCGGATCGACGGGGCGACGCGCTTCGGGGCGATGATCCGCATCGTCTTCCCGATCGCGGTCCCGGGGATCCTGTCGGCGGGGATCTTCGCGTTCACGCTCTCGTGGAACGAGTTCATCTACGCGCTCGTGTTCATCTCCTCGCCCGAGCGCAAGACGGTGCCGGTCGGCGTCGTGTCCGAGCTGATCCGCGGCGACATCTACTTCTGGGGCCAGCTCATGGCGGGCGCGCTCCTCGGCTCCGTCCCGGTGGCCCTGGTCTACTCGTTCTTCGTCGAGTACTACGTGACCGGCCTGACCGGGTCGGTGAAGGGCTAGGTGAAGGGCCCGGCCGACGGGCCAGGCTTGCCCGCGCGCCCCGCGAGGACTATAGTGAGCGCCACCGCAGCGCCCGTGATGGTGTGGGTTGTTCGCGCTACCCAAGGAGGATTCATCATGGAGCAGACGAGTCGTCGGCAGTTCCTCAAGACCACCGCCGCCGGCGCCGCCGCAGCCGGGGTCGTGGGCTTCCCGCAGGTCTCCCGGGGTGCGGGCAAGCTCGCGCTCGGGCTCTGGGACCACTGGGTCCCCGGGGCCAACGCCGTGCTGAAGGGCATCGTCGAGGACTGGGGGAAGGCCAACAAGGTCGACGTCACGATCGACTTCATCACCTCGATCGGCAACAAGCTCCAGCTCACCGGGGCCGCCGAGTCCCGCGCGGGCGCGGGCCACGACATCCTGGCGTTCCAGACCTGGGACGGGACGTTCTACAAGGACAAGCTCGAACCGATGAACGACGTCGCCGACGCCGTCATCAAGAAGTACGGGCCGTACAACGAGAACGCGACGTACCTGAACCGGCAGGGT
>Ga0154364_1262_pt1 | contig 16967 bp, 16 predicted proteins | sample RifGroA2_FD_115892 | JGI IMG/M metagenome (GOLD analysis project Ga0154364, IMG submission 115892) | Candidatus Rokubacteria bacterium GWA2_73_35 | reverse complement strand
GATCGAGCCGTCGAGGCGCACGATCTCCACCTGGATCCCGCGGCCCGTGAAGTACTGCTCGGTCAGCCGCGGGTACTTGGTCGCCACCCGGACCCAGGACCACTTCGCGGGATCGTCGCGCTCCCACAGCTCGCGCGGCTCCGCGACGACGAGCCGGCAGGCGCCGAAGCCGAGGTCGAGGGGCTCGTACACGTCGGGCTCCTGCTCGAGCAGGATGTCCTTGCCGACGATGCCCAGGTCGGCCGCCCCGTACAGCACGTACGCCGGCACGTCGGCGGGCTTCAGCAACAGCACCCGGAGGCCGCGCGCGGCGTCGGTGAAGATCAGGCGCCGCGAGTCCGGATCGATCCCGTCCACGCCGAGCGCGGAGAGCCGCGCCAGCGCGCCGTCGAGGAGGCGGCCCTTGGGCAGGGCGAGCGTCAGGCGGTCCTTCATGCGCGCCGCTCGATCCGCGCGCCGAGCGCCGCGAGCTTGGCCTCGAGCCGCTCGTAGCCCCGGTCGAGATGGTAGACGCGCGCGACCGTCGTGCGGCCCCGCGCGGCGAGGCCCGCGAGCACCAGCGCCGCGGAGGCCCGCAGGTCGGAGGCCATCACCGGCGCGCCCTGGTAGCCCGGGACGCCTTGGACGATCGCGATCGCGCCGTCGGTCTCGATCCGCGCGCCCATCCGGCCGAGCTCGGCCACGTGCATGAAGCGGTTCTCGAAGATCGTCTCCGTCACGCGCGACTGGCCGTCCGCGAGCCCCAGGAGCGTCATGAGCTGCGCCTGCATGTCGGTGGGGAACCCCGGGTAGGGGCTGGTCGTGACGTCCGCGGCCTGCGGGCGCGCGGGCCCGCGCGCGCGGACCCACGTGGGCCCCACCTCCAGCCCGACGCCGCACTCCTCGAGCTTCGCGAGCACCGCCGAGACGTGGTCGGGCACGACGCCCGTGACGGTCACGTCGCCGCCGGTGATCGCGCCCGCCACGATCAGCGTGCCCGCCTCGATGCGGTCCGGAACGATGCGGTGGGTGGCGCCGGCGAGCTCGGGTACGCCCTCGATCTCGAGCCGCGTCGTGCCCGCGCCGTGGATGCGGGCGCCCATCGCGGTGAGCAGCGCGGCGAGGTCGTCCACCTCGGGCTCGCGCGCGGCGTTCTCGATCAGCGTGGTGCCCTCGGCGAGCGCGGCGGCCATCATGAGGTTCTCGGTCCCCGTCACCGTCACGAGATCGGTCGTGATCCGGGCGCCCTTGAGCCGGCTCGCGCGCGCGATCACGTAGCCGTTCTCGATCACGATCTCGGCGCCGAGCCTCGCGAGCCCCTTCAGGTGCTGGTCGATCGGCCGCGGCCCGATCGCGCAGCCCCCGGGGAGCGCCACGCGCGCGCTGCCGTGCCGCGCGACGAGCGGCCCGAGCACGAGCACCGAGGCGCGCATCGTGGACACGAGCTCGTACGGCGCGAGGTCGCTCCGCAGGCGCTCCACGCGCACCCGCATCCCGGCGCCGTCGCGCGCCAGCGAGGCGCCGAGCGTCTCGAGCAGGCCCGCCATCGTGGCCACGTCGGCGAGCGCGGGGACGTTCTCGAGATGGACGGGCTCGGACGTGAGCAGCGCCGCGGCGAGCGCCGGCAGCGCGGCGTTCTTGGCGGCGCTCACGGCCACCTGGCCGCGCAGCGGGACGCCGCCGTCGATCTCGAGCCACGCCGGCATCAGGCCCGCCCCGCGACGAACCGCGCCACGCCCGCCAAGTCGGCGCGGACGGCGACCTCGGCGAACCCCGCGGCGCCGAGCAGGCCCCGCACGGCCTCCACCTGGCCCCGTCCCGCCGTCTCGAGCACGAGCGCGCCGCCGGGGCGGAGCACGCGGCGCGCTCCGGCGACGAGCGCCCGCGTCACGGCGAGCCCGTCCGCGCCGGCCTCGAGCGCCAGGCGCGGCTCGTGCTCCCGCACCTCGGGCTCGAGCCCGGCCAGGAGCGCGCTCGCCATGTACGGCGGGTTGCTCACGAGGAGGTCCGCCCGCGCCGCGGCGAGGGGGCCGACGAGGTCGCCCGCGACCACGCGGACGCGCGTCCCGAGCCCGAGCGCGGCGGCGTTGTCCCGCGCGACGGCCGCCGCCGCGGGCGAGACGTCGAGCGCGACCACGTCCGCATCGGGACGCTCCGCCGCGAGCGCGCAGGCGATGCAGCCCGAGCCGGTGCCGAGGTCCACCGCGAGCGGGCGTCGCCCGGGCCGGGGCGGGGGCAGCAGCTCGAGCGCCCACTCGACGAGCATTTCCGTCTCGGGACGCGGCACGAACACGTCGCCGGTCAGGCGGAGGCGCAGGCCGCGGAACGCCTCCCACCCGAGGATGCGCTGGAGCGGCTCGCGGCCCGCGCGGCGCCGGACGGCCGCCTCGAACCGCGCGGCGAGCGCGGGGGGCAGCGCGGCGTCGGCGGCGAGCCCGGGGTCGAAGCGTCCGACGCCGAGGACGCCGGCGAGCAGCCACTCGGCGTCCACGCGCGGCGTCGCGATCCCCGCCGCCGCCAGGGTCGCCGTCGCCGCGGCGAGCTGCCCGCGGAGCGCGAGCCGCCCGGTCACGACGGCCATCAGCCGGCCACCCGCTGCAGGCGCGCCGCCTGCTCGGCCGCCGCGAGCGCCTCGATCAGCTCGTCCAGGTCTCCCTCCAGCACGGCGGGCAGGCGGTGCAGCGTGAGCCCGATGCGGTGGTCGGTGACGCGGGTCTGCGGGAAGTTGTAGGTGCGGATCCGCTCACTGCGCTCCCCGGTCCCGACCTGGCTCCGGCGGTCGGCGGCGATCGCCGCCTGCTGCTCCTCCTGCGCGCGCTCGAGCAGGCGCGCCTTGAGCACCCGCATCGCCTTCGCCCGGTTCTTGATCTGCGAGCGCTCGTCCTGGCAGGTGACGACCAGCCCGCTCGGCACGTGCGTGATGCGCACAGCCGAGTCGGTCGTGTTCACGCCCTGCCCGCCCGGGCCGGAGGAGCGGTAGACGTCGACGCGGAGGTCCTTCTCGTCCACTCTCACGTCGACGTCCGCCGCCTCGGGCAGCACGGCGACGGTCACGGTCGAGGTGTGGATCCGCCCGGCGGACTCGGTGACGGGCACGCGCTGCACGCGGTGGACGCCCCGCTCGAACTTCAGCCGGTTCCACGCCCCGCGGCCCTGGACGAAGAGGATGATCTCCTTGTAGCCGCCGACGCCGGTGGCGCTGGCGTCCATGACCTCGACCCGCCAGCGCTGGCGCTCGGCGTACTTCGTGTACATGCGCGCGAGGTCGGCCGCGAACAGCGCCGCCTCGTCGCCGCCCGCGCCCGCGCGGATCTCGACGAAGACGTTCTTCTCGTCGTTCGGGTCGCGCGGGAGCAGGAGGCGCTTGAGCTCCTCCTCGAGCTCCGCCGCGCGCGTGACGAGGTCGTCGATCTCGGCCTGCGCCAGCTCCAGGAGCTCACGCTCACCGCCCTCGGCGAGGATGTGGCGGGCCTCGCCGAGGCGCCGGAGGACGTCGCGGTACTCGGCGAAGCGCGCGACGACCTCCCGGAGCTCCGCGTGCTCCTTGCGGAGGCGGGCGTACTCGGTCGGGGTCGAGAAGATGGCCGGCTCCGCGAGCAGGCGCGCGAGCTCGTCGGACCGCTCGTCGATCTGGCGGAGCTTGTCAAACAGCATCACGGCTCGGCGCCTCCCGGGTCAGCAAACAGAAAACCGGCGGGAGCCGATCCCAGCCGGTTTCGGAACGGTCGCTACGACGCCGCGGTCTGGCGCCTGTACTTCCGCTGGAAGCGCTCGATGCGCCCGGCCGTGTCGACGAGCTTCTGCTTCCCGGTGTAGAAGGGATGGCACTTGGAGCAGATCTCCACCCGGATCTCCGCTCGGGTCGAGCGGGTGCGGACCACTTCCCCGCACGCGCAGGTGATTGTCGTGTCCACATACTCCGGATGAATGCCCACCTTCACGATCGCGACCTCCTCCAAGAGCCCAAGGATACCACGCCCTTAGCCCATCGAGTGCATCGAGGCCAGGAACTCCTTGTTGGACCGGGTCAGCTTGAGCTTGTCGAGCAGGAGCTCCATGCCCTCGACCGGGTTGAGCTGGGAGAGGGCCTTGCGGAGGAGCCAGACCTTCTGGAGCTCGTCCTTCTCGAGGAGGAGCTCCTCCTTCCGCGTCCCGGACTGCTCGATGTTAATCGTCGGGAAGACGCGCTTGTCCATGAGCCGGCGGTCCAGGTGGACCTCCATGTTGCCCGTGCCCTTGAACTCCTCGAAGATCACGTCGTCCATGCGGCTGCCGGTGTCCACGATGGCCGTCGCGATGATCGTGAGCGAGCCGCCCTCCTCGACGTTCCGCGCCGCGGCGAAGAAGCGGCGCGGGCGCTGCAGCGCGTTGGCGTCGAGACCGCCCGAGAGCACCTTGCCCGAGGACGGGATGATCGCGTTGTGCGCGCGGGCGAAGCGGGTCAGCGAGTCGAGCAGGATCACGACGTCCCGCTTGTGCTCCACCAGGCGCTTGGCCTTCTCGATGACCATGTCCGCCACCTGGATGTGGCGCTGGGGCGGCTCGTCGAAGGTCGAGGAGATGACCTCGCCCTTCACCGTCCGCTGCATGTCCGTGACCTCCTCGGGCCGCTCGTCGATCAGGAGCACGATCAGGTAGACCTCGGGGTGGTTCGCCGCGATCGCGTGGGCGATGGACTGCAGCATCATCGTCTTGCCCGTGCGCGGGGCGGCGACGATCATGCCGCGCTGCCCCTTGCCGATCGGGCAGAGCAGGTCCATCACGCGCGTCGTCAGGTTCTCGGGGTCGTGCTCGAGGCGCAGCCGCTCCATCGGGTAGAGCGGCGTGAGGTTGTCGAAGAAGATCTTCTCCCGGGCCTGGTCGGGGGTCTCGAAGTTGATCGCCTCGACCTTGAGGAGCGCGAAGTACCGCTCGCTGTCCTTGGGCGGCCGCACCTGGCCCGAGATGGTGTCGCCGGTGCGCAGATCGAACCGGCGGATCTGCGAGGGCGAGACGTAGATGTCGTCCGGCCCGGGGAGGTAGTTGTAGTCCGGCGCGCGGAGGAACCCGAACCCGTCCGGCAGCACCTCGAGGACGCCCTCGGCGAAGATCAGCCCGTCCTTCTCCGCCTGTGACTGGAGGATCTTGAAGATCAGCTCCTGCTTGCGCAGCCCCCCGAGGTTCTGGACGTTCAGGTCGCGCGCGATCTGGTTCAGGTCGGGGATGCTCTTTTCCTTGAGGTCCGACAGGTTCATGCCGTTCGGCGCTTCGGTGCTCTGGGTCTGGCTTCCTTGGCCTCGTTCTCGGCGGGCGCTCATCAGCGGGCTCCGGGCGCGGCGTCGAGCCGCCGCATTTCAAGTGAGTCGGTTACACGGTGCGCGCAGGGTTTCTGCGGGGTTGGAACGATAACGCCAAGCGTTAGGGTCCCACCCCCAGGGCCAGAAGTCAATGTCTTTTCACGGCTGGTCCAGCCGCACCTCGATGACGGCGCGTCCCTTGATCTCCCGGAGCCAGGCCTCCAGGCGCGCCTCGTACTTCTCCCGGAGGAGGATGTCCCGGATCTGGGCCTTCGCCCGATCCAGCCCCGCCCCCTCCAGGCTGTCCTTGGACTCGAGCCTGAAGATGTGCCAGCCGAGCGCGGAGCGGTAGGGCTTCGAGACCTCGCCCGGCTCGAGGGCCAGGATCTGGGCCTCGATCTCCTGGGCGAGCTCGCCGCGCTTGAGGCTGCCGAGGTCCCCCCCGTCCTTGGCGCTCGCGTCGCGCGAGTGCTTGCGCGCGAGCTCGGCGAAGTCGGCCCCCTGGACGATCTGCGTGCGCAGGAGGTCGGCCTTGATCCGGGCGGTCTCCCAGGCGGCGTCGGAGTCGCCCCCCTCGGGCACGACCAGGATGTTGCGCGCGTGGTAGACGAGACCCGTCTCGAGCTTCCGACGGTTCGCCTCGAGGTACTTCATGATCTCCGGCTCCGTCACCGAGACGCGGAGCCGGACCTTGCGGTTGATCAGCCGCTGGACGCGCAGGGAGTCGCGGATGCGCTTCCGGACGGCGTCCATGCCGAGGCCCTGCTCGCGGAGCAGCTTCTCGAACTCCTCGCGGCTCGCCACCTTGAGCCGCTTCATGCGGTCGGCCAGCTCCTCCTCGACCTCGACATCGTCCACGATGACCTTCTCCCGCTCCGCCTCCTGGAGCTGGAGCCGGCTGTCGATCATCCGGGTCAGGAACTGCTGGACCAGCGCGTCGGTCGGCGCGGTCCGGTCGCGGCTCTCGTAGCGGTAGACGGCGATGGCCTCCTGCAGCTCGGAGAGCGTGATCGCGTCGTTGTTGACGATCGCCACGACCCGGTCGCTGACCTGCTCGTCCGGCGCGCGGCGGGGCGTCTCGGCGGGCGGGGCCGGCGTCGCGGCCCCGGGCGGACGGGCCGGCGCCGGACGCGGGGCCGCGGCCGCCGCCCGCGGCTCCTCCTTCTTCTTCCCGATGAACGGCACCCAGCCGGGGAGGGCGCACCCGGAGAGCCCGAGGGCCAGGAGGCCGGCCACCGCGAGCCGGCGCCTCACGTGCGGCCGAGCTCCGCGAGCAGGCGCAGGAGCGAGTCGCGCACGGCGGGCCACGGGCCGTGGTCGATCGCCGCCTCGATCGTGTACTCGCGCTTCATCCGGAGGCGTCCCCGGCTCCCGTGGATGGCGCGGACGAGCCGCTCGGGATCGAGGCGGGTCGCGGGCGCGAACGTGAGGAGCGCCGTGCCGTCGCCGGCCTCGATCTTCTCCACCCCGAGCGCCCGGGCGGCGACGCGGACGCGCACGGTGTCGAGGAGCTGCACCGCCTCGGGCGGCGGCGGGCCGAACCGGTCCGCGAGCTCGGCGGCGAGGTCCTCGACCTCGGCGTCGCTCGAGGCCCCGCCGAGGCGCTTGTAGAGGGCGAGCCGCTGGTTGACCTCGGGGACATAGTCCTCGGCGAGAAACCCTTCCACCGGCACGCTGATCACCGGATCGACCGTGGCCACGGGAGGTTCGCCCTTCAATTCTCGCACGGCCTCGGCGAGGAGCTTCGAATAAAGGTCGTAGCCGACGGCGGCGACGTGCCCGTGCTGCGCGGCGCCCAGGAGATTGCCGGCGCCCCGGATCTCGAGGTCCCGCAGGGCGAGCTTGAAGCCGGAGCCGAGCTCGGTGAGGTCCTGGAGGGCCCGCAGGCGCCGCTGGGCCCGCTCGTCCACGCGGCCGTCCGCGGGCACGAGCAGGTAGGCCCAAGCCTGCTGCCGCTCGCGCCCCACGCGGCCCCGGAGCTGGTAGAGCTGGGCGAGCCCGAAGCGGTCGGCGCGGTTGACGATGATGGTGTTCGACGCCGGGATGTCGAGCCCCGACTCGACGATGGCCGTCGAGACCAGGATGTCGGCCTGCCCGGTGACGAACTTGATCATCGTCGCCTCCAGCTCCCGCTCCTTCATCTGCCCGTGCCCCATGATGACGCGGGCGTCGGGCACGAGCTCCTGGACGAAGCGCGCCATCGAGGGCAGCGACTGGACCCGGTTGTGCACGAAGAACACCTGGCCGCCGCGCTCCAGCTCGCGCTCGAGCGCTTCCTTGATCACGGCCCGGCTGAAGCGGCGGACGAGCGTCTCGACGGGCAGCCGGTCGAGGGGCGGCGTCTCGATCACCGACATGTCCCGCACGCCGGAGAGCGACATGTAGAGGGTTCTCGGGATGGGCGTCGCCGTGAGCGCGAGCACGTCCACCGAGGCGCGCAGCTGCTTCATGCGCTCCTTGTGCGCCACGCCGAAGCGGTGCTCCTCGTCCACGACGAGCAGCCCCAGGTTCTTGAACTCCACGTCCCGGCTGAGGAGCCGGTGCGTCCCGATCACGACGTCCACGGTCCCGATGCGGAGCCCCTCGACGACCGCCTTCTGCTCCCGAGGCGAGCGGAAGCGCGAGAGCAGCTCGACGCGCGCGGGGAAGGGCGCGAACCGGTCGGCGAACGTCGCCCAGTGCTGCTGGGCCAGCACGGTCGTCGGCACGAGGACGGCGACCTGGGCGCCGTCGGCGACCGCCTTGAAGGCGGCGCGGAGCGCGACCTCGGTCTTGCCGTAGCCGACGTCGCCGGCGACGAGCCGGTCCATCGGGCGGGGCATTTCCAGGTCCCGCTTGACGTCCTCGATCGCGCGGAGCTGATCGGGGGTCTCCTCGAACCGGAACGCCGTGTCGAACTCGCGCTGCCACGGCGCGTCCGGCGAGAACGCGTGGCCCAGGGCGACGGCGCGCCGGGCGTAGAGGCGGAGCAGCTCCTCCGCCATCTCGCGCAGCGCCGCCCGCACCGAGTCCTTCACGCGCTGCCAGGAGGCGCCGCCCAGCCGGTCGAGGCGCGCCGCGGCCGCGTCGGCGCCGAGATACTTCGAGACCAGGTCGAGGCGCTCCACCGGCACGTAGAGCTGGTTGGCCTCGGCGTACTCGAGCAGGAGGAAGTCGCCCTCGCGGTCGCCGATCGTCATCGTGCGCAGGCCCAGGTAGCGCCCGAGGCCATGGTCCTCGTGGACCACGACGTCGCCGATCTCGAGGTCGGTGAACGCCGTGAGCGCGGCGCCGCGCTGGTACTTCGGCCGGCGGAGCGCGCGGCGGCGGGCGCCGAAGACCTCGCCCTCGGTGAGCACGATGAGCCCGAGCGCGGGGATCGCGAAGCCGGCCGAGCACTCGCCGACCACGACCGCGAGGCGCTCGTCGCCCGCGAGCCCGGGCGCCGCCTGGGCTTCGAGGTCGTGCTCGTGCAGGATCTGGCGCAGGTGCACCGCCTGGCGGGGGTCGGCGGCCACCAGGCGCACGCGGAATCCCTCGGCGCGCCAGCGCCCGAGCTCGGCCGCGAGCTCGCCGAACCGGCCCGTGAACCGCGGGGCGGCGTGGGTCTCGAGCGCGAGCTCGACGGCGGCGCCCGCCGGGCCGCCCCGCGAGGCGCCCTCGACGAGCACGAGCTCGACGAGCTGGCGGCCCGCGAGGCGCGCGCGGAGCGGGGCGCGTGTCGGCGTCTCCTCGGTCCCGCCGTCGAGCAGGCTCGGGACGTCCAGCACGACCGGCGCCGCGGGCGGCAGGTAGTCGAGGAGCCGCGCCCCCCCGGCCGGGTCGGCCGGGGCGGCGAGGGACAGGACGACGAGCTCGTCGAGCGCCGCCGCCGAGCGCTGCGAGGTCGGGTCGAAGAGGCGGATCGACTCGATGTCGTCGCCGATGAACTCGATCCGCGCGGGGCTCGCGTGGGTCGGCGCGAACACGTCCACGATGCCGCCGCGCAGGCTCCACTGCCCGACCTCGACGACCGTGTCCACCCGCTCGTAGCCGGCCCGCTCGAGCCCCTCGAGCAGCAGCTCGCGGTCCAGGCGGTCGCCGACGCCGAGCCGCAGCGTGCGGTCGGCGAGCTCGGCGGGCGCCGCCAGCTCCACGTCGAGCCCCGCGGGGGTCGCGACGACGACGACGGGCTCGCCCGCGGCGAGCCGCCGGGAGACGAGCGCGCGCTCGGCGTCCGCCTCCCGCTGCCGCCCGCCCCGCCAGAGGCGCGGCTCCTGCTCCGGGAACTCGGCGGCGGCGGCGCCGAAGAACGCGAGGTCCCCGGCGAACCGGTGCGCGTCGGCGATCCCGGGAACGAGCACGAGCGCGGGGCGCGGCGTCGTCTGCAGCAGCTCGGCTACGGCCAGCGCGCGCGCCGCCCCCTGGAGCCCGGCGACGCGCAGACAGGGGTGTCCCTCGGCGAGGGCTTTCGCCAGGGCGTGAAACGGCGGCCAGTCGGTCAACATCGGGAACTACTGAGAGCGTAACAGACTACCGGCGGCCCTTGGCGAGGTAGAAGCTGAGGGTCTCGAGCTCGATGGAGAGGTCGACGTTCTTGAGCCGGACGTCCCTGGGCGTCTTGAGCCGCGCCGGCGCGAAGTTGAGGATCGCCCGGATGCCCGCCGCGACGAGCTGGTCGGTCACCGCCTGGGCCGCTTCGGGCGGCACGGCGACGATGGCGATCTGGATCCCGCGCGCCTTGACCTCGCGCCCGAGGTCACGGCTCGCGAAGACGGGCGTCGCGTCCACCTCGCGGCCGACCTTCGCCGGGTCGTCGTCGAAGATCGCGGCGATCCTGAAGCCCTGCCGCCCGAAGCCCCTGTAGTGGAAGAGCGCCGAGCCCAGGTTGCCGAAGCCGACCAGCGCCACCGCCCACTCGCGGTCCAGGCCGAGGATGCGCTGGAGCTCGGCCTTGAGGCCCGAGACGTAGTAGCCGATGCCCCGGACGCCGAACTCGCCGAAGTACGCGAGGTCCTTCCGGACCTGGGCCGAGTTCAGGCCGAAGCGCTCGGCGAGCTCCTGCGAGGACACCGTCTTGACGCCGTCCTCCTCGAGCTGGAGCAGGCAGCGGGTGTAGACCGAGAGACGACGGATCGTCATCTCGGGGATCTTCGGAAGCCGGGAGCTCGGGCGCCTGGGCATCGCGCGCCGGCCGGGCGGGCGCGCGGGCGCGTCCGTCCGGCCGGGACGGTCAGGTCCTCAGAACTTGAGGACCAGGATGATCGCGATGACGAACATGTACAGCGTGAGCGACTCGATGAAGGCGAGCCCGAGGAGCATCGCCGTGAACACGCGCTGGGCCACGCCCGGCTGGCGCGCCATCGCGTCGACCGCCGCGGCGGCCGCCCGCCCCTGCCCGAGGCCGCAGAGGCCGGCGGCGATCGCGAGGCCGATGCCGGCCGCGAGGAACCCGAAGGGGGCGTTCAGGCTGCCGGCCGGCGCCGCGCCCTCCGCGGCGAGCCCGAGGCTCGGGGAGCCGAGAATCGCCAGACTGACGACGAGCAGTAAGCGTCGCACGCGCGTGTCCTCCTCTGTGTTGGCGGTCAGTGGTGCTCCGGGTGCGGCTCGGCGTGGTGCTCGGCTTCCTCGAGCGCCCCGGCGATGTACAGGCACGTCAGCATGACGAACACGAACGCCTGGATCAGCGACACGAGGATCTTGAGCGGGACGAGAAAGGCCAGGACGAACACGAACATGAGGAGCCCGATCGGCCCCCCGACGGCGAGGCCCGCCAGAGAACCGGAGAGCGCCCAGCCGAACAGGCCGTCGAGCCCCATCAGGAAGAACATGGAGGCGAGCAGGATGTGCCCGCCCATCATGTTGCCGAAGAGCCGGAGCGAGAGCGAGAGCGGCCGCGCGAGGTGGCTGATGAACTCGATCGGCAGCATGAGCGGCGCGAGCCAGACCACCGGCCCCATGAAGTGCCTGACGTAGCTCAGCGGGCCCTGCTTCCTGATCCCGATCCAGTGGTAGACGAAGAACACGATGATGGCGGTGGCCGCCGTGGTGTTGAGGCTCGCCGTCGGCGACATCAGCCCGGGGACGAGCCCGAGCAGGTTGGCCAGCAGGATGTAGATGCCGAGCGTGGCGACGAGCGGCAGGTAGGGCCGGCCCTCACGCCCGATGAGGTCGTCCACGAGCGAGACGAACTGCTCGAGGACCACCTCGAAGAAGTTCTGGAGCCCGCGCGGGACGAGCTCCACGCGGCGCGAGGCGACGAAGGCGACCACCGCCAGGGCGACCATGATCACCCACGTGTACGTGACGAAGTCCGGAATGCCCGGCAGCTGGAGGATCGGCGGCTTCTCGATCGCGCCCATCGCTCAGGCCGCCTGCCGCGCGGCGCGGAGCCCCTCGGCGGTGAGGGCGAGCGGCAGCACCGTGACGCCGACGCCGAGGGCGACGGGGTGCGCCCACTCGAGCGCGACCGGGAGGACGAGGGCCGCGAACGTCACGAGGTAGCGCGTGGCGAGCGCCAGGGTCCAGCGCACGCCGGGCCGGCGGGCGCCGGGCGCCCCCGCGAGGAGCGCGACCGCGCGGGCCAGCCACGCGAAGTCGAGCAGGGCGACGGCGGCGCCCACGGCGACGCCGACGGAGGCGCGGGCCCCCCAGCCCCAGCCCGCGCCGAGCGCGAGCGCGGCGCCCGCGAGGGCGCCACCCTGGATCACGCGTGCTCCGAGCTCACTCGACGTCATTGCGATCCTGTCCAAGCCTCTGCACCGCTCGAAAGATGTTCACGAAGCCTGCGGCGATTCCGAATCCGAGACCGACCAGCGTGAGCCAGGGCGCGGTGCCGAGCCATCGGTCCGCGTAGTAGCCGAGGCCGAGGCCGATGACGGTGGCGACGACCAGCGTCATCCCGATCTGCGCGACGTCGGCGGCGCCTTTCCAGGGCGACGGCGGTTCGTCCGGCGCCATGTGAACAGGAACACTAGCACATCCGTGCCGAGCCGGCAAGCGCTGCAAGTGGCTGATTTGTCGTGGCTCCTCGCGTGGCCGACGCGGTGGGTTGGGCACAACCGCCACCCCGGCGGCGGCTCCCCTCACCCGGCGCCCGAGCCCCGCGTGCGCTCGACGGCGCGCCGCCAGCCCGCGTAGCGCTCGGCGCGCTCTGCCGCCGGCAGCGTGGGCTCGAAGCGCCGCTCGACCGCCCAGCGGCGCCCGACCTCGTCGAGCGTCCGCCAGAGGCCCACGCCGAGCCCGGCCAGGTACGCGGCGCCGAGCGAGGTCGTCTCGATCACGCGCGGGCGCAGCACCGCGACGTCGAGGATGTCGGCCTGGAACTGGCAGAGGAGGTCGTTGGCCGCGGCGCCGCCGTCCACGCGCAACTCGTCGGCGGCCACGCCCGCGTCGGCGGTCATCGCGTCCAGCACGTCGCGGCTCTGGTAGGCGATCGCCTCGAGCGCGGCGCGCGTGAGGTGCGCCGCGGTCGTGCCCCGCGTGAGCCCGACGATCGCGCCGCGGGCGTACATGTCCCAGTAGGGCGCGCCGAGTCCCACGAAGGCGGGGACGAAGTAGACGCCGCCCGTGTCGGCGACCGAGCGCGCGAGGGTCTCGCTCTCCGCGGCGCTCCGGAGGATGCCGAGGCCGTCGCGCAGCCACTGGATCGCCGCCCCGGCGATGAACACGCTGCCCTCGAGCGCGTACGTCGTCTCGCCGCCGATCCGCCAGGCGATCGTCGTCACCAGGCCGTGCGTGGAGGCGATGGGGACCGGGCCCGTGTTGAGCAGGATGAAGCAGCCGGTGCCGTAGGTGTTCTTCGCGCTGCCGCGCGCGTGGCAGGCCTGGCCGAAGAGCGCCGCCTGCTGGTCGCCCGCGATGCCGGCGATCGGCACGCCACGCGGCAGCCAGCCGAGGTCGACGGTTTCGGCGACGACGCCCGACGAGGCCACGACGGCCGGCAGGATCGCGCGCGGGACGCCGAGGATCCCGAGCAGCTCGTCGTCCCACTCGGCGCTCCGGAGGCCGAGGCAGAGCGTGCGGGAGGCGTTGGTGACGTCGGTCGCGTGCGTGCGCCCGCCCGTGAGCTGCCAGAGGAGCCACGAGTCCACGGTGCCGAACGCGAGCTCGCCGCGCTCGGCGCGCGCGCGGGCGCCGGCGACCTCGTCGAGCAGCCACCGGATCTTGGTGCCGGAGAAGTAGGCGTCGAGGACGAGCCCGGTGCGCTCGCGCAGGAGCGGCTCGACGCCCTCGGCCCGCAGGCGGTCGCACAGCGGCGCCGTGCGCCGGCACTGCCAGACGATCGCCGGGTGGATCGGCGCGCCCGTGGCGCGCTCCCAGACGAGCGTCGTCTCGCGCTGGTTGGTGATGCCGATCGCCGCGACCTCGCCGCCCGCGATGCGCGCCTCGGCGAGCGCCGCGCGCCCGGCGCGCTCGACCGTGGCCCAGATCTCGCCGGGATCGTGCTCGACCCAGCCGGGCCGCGGGAAGCGCTGCGGGAGCTCCGCGTAGCCCCGGGCGCGCACCTGGCCCTCGGGATCGACCACGAGCGCGGTCGAGCCCGTCGTGCCCTGGTCCAGGGCCAGGACGAACCGGCGCCCGGTCATTTGTAGCGGGGGCCGTGAGCCCGGCTCGAACCGTGGGTGGCCTGAGACAGGCGCGTGTCGGTCATCGCCCGGCGAGACGCAGGGCGAGGTCGGGGCGGTCGGTGGTGACGATCTCGACCCCGAGGGCCGCGACGCGGCGGAGGTCGGCCTCCTCGTTGACCGTCCAGGCGTTGAGCGGGATCCCCGCCCGGCGCGCCGCGGCGACGACATCGGTGTCCACGAGCCGGTGGTGCAGGCCGAGGTGGGTCGCGCCCACCCGGCGCGCGCGCTCGACGACCTCGGCGGGCTCAAGCCGGTCGGTCCGGGTCCGTCCCCAGCCGATGAGCAGCGCCGTGCGGATCGCCGGGTCGAGCGCGCGCACCCGCGCGAGCGTCTCGGGCTCGAAGGCCATGACGATCGTGCGGCCCGCGAGCCCGCGGGCGCGGAGCAAGCCGAGCACCTTCTCCTCGATCCCGGCGTAGCGGGCGCGCTCCGCGTCCACCTTGATCTCCAGGAGCAGCTCGACGCGCGTGGGCGCCAGGAGATCCAGGAGCGGGGCCAGCGTGGGCAGGCGCTCCGCCGTCGGCGCGCCGTCGGCGCCCTTCAGGCGGACCCCCGCCAGGTCCGCGAGCCGCGCGGCGCGCACGGCCCCCGTTCCGGTGGTGGTCCGCTCGAGCGTCGGATCGTGGAGCAGGACGGGCTCGCCGTCCACGGTCAGGTGAACGTCGGTCTCGACGAAGTCGACGCCGAGGCCGAGCGCGCCCCGGAACGCGCGCAGGCTGTTCTCGGGCCAGAGGGCCGCGCCCCCGCGGTGCGCGGCGATCCGGGGCGCGGGGCCGGCGGCCGGGCGCTCAGCCACGGCGGCGCCGGCGGCCGCCGCGAGCGCCAGCCCGGCCAGCGCGGCCCATCTACTTCTCACTCTCGATGAGCCCCCGGACGAACCAGCGCTGCATGAAGAGGATCACGGCCACGGGCGGGAGCAGGGCCATCATCGCCCCCGCCATGATGTAGTTCCAGGTGGGCAGCTCGGTGCCCGAGCGGGGGATCAGCGACTCGAGCCCGATCACGACGGTCCGCATCTCCTCGGTGTCCGTGATCAGCAGGGGCCACAGGTACTCGTTCCATCCATAGATGAACAGCACCACGAACAGCGCGGCGACGTTCGCCCACGACAGCGGCATCAGGATGGACCAGAGGAACCGCAGCGGCCCGGCGCCGTCGAGCTGCGCGGCCTCCACGAGCTCGTTGGGGATGGTCAGGTAGAACTGGCGGAACAGGAACGTCGCGGTCGCGGAGGCCATCAGCGGCACGGTGAGCCCCGCGTAGGTGTTGAGCCAGCCGAGGTTGCCGATGACCTCGTACGTCGGGAGGATGCGGACGGGGATCGGCAGCATGAGCGTGATGAAGATCATCCAGAACACGAGCTGGCGGCCGCGGAACTGGAAGTAGACGATCGCGAACGCCGAGAGCATGGAGATGCTGATCTTCCCCACCGCGACGCCCACGGCGACGATCATCGAGTTCAGCAGGAGGCGCCCCATGCCCGACCGTTGCCACGCCTCGTAGTAGTTCTCGACCAGGTGGACCGAGGGCAGCAGGCGCGGCGGCTTCTGGATGACCTCCGAGACCTCCTGCGTCGAGATGACGAAGGCGTAGTAGAGCGGGAACGCGATCACGGCGACCGCGAGCAGCAAGAGCCCGTGGACTGTGAGCGAGCCCCACGGGAACGGCCTGCGGCGCCGCTCGGCGACGACCATCCGCGCCGGCCGGGCGAGCGCGCCCTCCCGCGCGAGCGTGCTCAATACGTGACCTTCTTCTCGGCGAACCTGAACTGGAGCACGGTGAGGCCGACGACCATCGCCATCAGGATGACCGACTGCGCGGCCGAGGAGCCGAGGTCCAGGCCGATGAAGCCGTCCTTCCAGAGCTTGTAGACCATGATCTCCGTCGAGTGCCCCGGCCCGCCCTGGGTGACCGCGTGGATCATCTGGAAGGAGCCGAAGAACGCGAAGACCATGTTGACGACCACCAGGTAGAAGGTGACGGGCGAGATGAGGGGCAGCACGATCGCCGTGAAGCGCCGGACGGGGCCGGCGCCGTCCACGCTCGCCGCCTCGATCACCGAGCCGGGGATCGCCTGGAGGCCCGCGAGGAAGAACGCGATGTTGTAGCCGAGGTGCGTCCACGCCGTGGCCGTGATGACGAGCGCCATGGCGATCCAGCCCCGGAGCAGCCAGTTGAACTCGTACGCGGTCACGAACGAGAGGAAGTACGGGAGGATCCCGTACGCCGGATGGAAGATGAACAGGAAGATGATGCCGGCGATCGCCGGGGCAATGCCGTAGGGCCACAGGAGCGCGGTCCGGTAGAACGTGAGCCCGCGGATCTTCTGGTTCGCCAGCGCGGCGACCACGAGCCCGCCCACGACGCTCAGGCCCGTCACGCCCCCGGCGAAGACGAACGAGCTGACGACGCTGTCGTAGTACTCCGGCGACACGACCAGCGCCGTGAAGTTGTCGAGCCCGACGAAGAGGTCGCGGCCGCCGAATGGCGGCGACTTGAACACGCTCAGGTACAAGGACTTCGCCGCCGGCCAGAAGAAGAACACCACGGTGACCAGTACCTGGGGCAGCACCAGCAGGTACGGCAGCCACCGGTTGGCGAAGACCGCGCGCTTCACGGTCGCGGGCCGCCCGGACGCCTACTGCTTGTACGTCGCCGCGAAGTCCTTGAGGAGGGTGTTCGACTTCGCCACCGCGTCGTCGAGCCCCTGCTTGGTCGACTTCTTCCCGGCGAAGATGTTCTCCATCTCGCTCTCGATCACGTCGCGGATCTGGACGAAGTTGCCCAGCCGCAACCCCTGGCTGTTCGCCGTGGCCACGCGCTCGGCCTTCGCGGGCGCCGCCTTCCTGCCGGCCATCGCGGCGGGCGGCGTCGGCGCCAGGCCGGTGAGCTGGGCGAACGCGGTGTACTGCTTCGGGTTGCGGACGAAGTGATAGCCCTGCTCGAGGTTCCGGACCGCCGTGTTCGAGATCGCGAGGTAGCCCGTGTTGACGTGCCACCACATCTGCTGCTCGGGCTTGGCGAGGAACTCGAGGAACCGCGCCACGCCGCGGTACTCCGCCTCGGGCTTGCCCTTGAGCACCCAGAGCGTCGCGCCGCCGATGATCGACGTCGCCTTCTTGTA
>Ga0154364_1197_pt1 | contig 17126 bp, 15 predicted proteins | sample RifGroA2_FD_115892 | JGI IMG/M metagenome (GOLD analysis project Ga0154364, IMG submission 115892) | Candidatus Rokubacteria bacterium GWA2_73_35 | reverse complement strand
GTCGTGGATGCGACGGATCGCCTCGCCGAGCAGCGGGGCCACGGTCAGCACGGTGACGCGGGCGATGCGCTTCTCGGCCGGCACGGGGATCGAGTTGGTGACGACGACCTCCTCGAGCGGCGAGGCGCCGATGCGCTCGAGCGCCGGGCCCGAGAGCACGGGGTGGACGCCGCACGCGAGGATCCGGCGCGCGCCCTCGCGGGCGAGCGCCCCGACCGCCTGGATGAGCGTGCCGGCGGTGTCGATCATGTCGTCGATGACCACCGCGTCGCGGGCGCGGACGTCGCCGATCAGGTGCATCGCCACCGCGGCGTTGGGCCCCTCGCGCCGCTTGTCGATGATCGCGAGGCCGGCGTTCAGGCGCTTGGCGATGGCCCGCGCCCGCTCCACGCCGCCCGCGTCCGGCGCGACGATGACCGCGTCGCGGAGCTCCTTCTTGCCGAGGTAGTCGATCATGACGGGCGCGGCGAAGAGGTGGTCCACGGGGACCTTGAAGAAGCCCTGGATCTGCCCGGCGTGCAGGTCGAGCGCGAGCACCCGGTCGATCCCGGCGGCCTCGAGCAGGTCGGCGACGAGCTTCGCGGTGATGGGCACGCGCGGCTCCACCTTGCGGTCCTGGCGCGCGTAGCCGTAGTACGGGAGCACGGCGGTGATCCGGCGCGCGGACGCGCGCTTGAGCGCGTCGATCATGATGAGCAGCTCCATCAGCGTGTCGTTCACCGGGGGGCACGTCGGCTGGATGACGTAGACGTCCGCGCCGCGGACGTTCTCGTTCACGTGGACGTACACCTCCCCGTCCGAGAAGCGCGTGACCTCCGCGTCGGACAGCGGCACGCGCAGGTACTGGGCGATCTCCTCGGCCAGGGGCCGGTTCGCGTTGCCCGTGAAGAGCTTCAGCTCGTACGCCATCGGCCCCTCGTCAGGATGTGGTTGGGGCGGGAGGATTCGAACCTCCGAATACGGGATCCAAAGTCCCGCGCCTTGCCGCTTGGCCACGCCCCATCGTGCGCTGCAGTCTCCCGAGCCATTTCACCGCCCGCCTCGGCAATCGAAGCTCGATCATTTCACCGCTCGGCTCGCGCCGCGACGGCGCTCACCTCGCACGGCCATCTCGGCTCGCACGGCCCCCGAGCCCTCTCACCGCTCGCCTCGGCGGAGGCACCGCCTCGGCTCGCACTACCATCTCACCCGGATCGCGGGCCCCCGGAGGGCCCGCACCGCCCAGCACCGCCACGCCCCTCGCGCGAGCCGCGCCCGGATCTGCCGGGCGTGGTCGAACGAGCGCGCGACCCCGAACACCGTGAGCCCGCTGCCCGACATCGCGGCGCCGAGCGCGCCCGCGGCCAGGAGCGCGGCCTCCATCCGCGCCACCTCGGGATGGCGCGGCGACGCGACACGCGCGAGCACGTTCCAGAGCCCCGCGGCCACGCGCGCCGGTCGCCGTCCCCGGAGCGCCGCCGCCATCTCCCGCGCGCGCCCGCCGTCAGAATACATCGCCCGGGTCACGCCGCCGTAGATCGCCGCCGTGCTCACGCCGATCCCCGGGTGCACGAGGACCAGCGCCAGGCCGCCGCCGGCGAGGGGCTCGAGCTTCTCGCCGCGGCCGGTCGCGAGCGCCGCCCCACCCCGCAGGAAGAACGGCACGTCCATTCCGAGCCCGACCGCGACCTCGCCGAGGCGCGCCAGGGGCCACCCGAGGCGCCAGAGCCGGTTGAGCCCGAGCAGGACCCCGGCGGCGTCGGTCGAGCCGCCGCCGAGCCCGGCCGCCGGCGGGATCCGCTTGTCGAGCGTGATGCGCACGCCGCGCCCGACGCCCGCCGCCTCGCGCAGCGCCGCCGCCGCGCGCCACGCCAGGTTGGTCTCGTCCGTCGGAACGCCGGGGGCGGTGCTCACCAGCTCGAGGCCGTCGGCGTCCTCGAGCACCAGCCGGTCGGAGAGGTCCACGGTCTGCATGACCGTGGCGATCTCGTGGTAGCCGTCAGGCCGCTTGCCCAGGACCTCCAGGGCCAGGTTGACCTTGGCCGCAGCGTTGAGCACGACCCGACGGGCACGCCCGGACCCCTTCGACACGACAGGCAAGGCTACCACGCGGCTCCGGTGTTTTCAACGGATGCTCTGTGTTTTCGCCCCTTTGGGAAGCGTCAGCTCGAAGCGACCCGGGTCGATGCCCGTGTCGAGGGCGGCGTTCCGATAGCGCACCGACCCGGTCAGGTACGCCTCGCCCGCATCGAGGTCGAAGCCCGCCGGTGCCGCCCCGTCGAAGCGGTAGGTGATCCGAAGCGGCACCCGTCCGCCCTCGAGCTCCACCCGGCGCACGACGCCGGTGGCGAGGTCGAGCCACACGCGCTGGCGCCCGGTCGGGGTGACGAGCTGGAGCGAGGGGCCCGCGTCGTCGGCGGGCAGCAGCTCGGCGACGCGCAGGTCCTTGGGCGGCGCCACGCGCGCGGCGAGCACGGCGACCAGGTCGTCGGCCTCGAGCGGCAGGCCGAGCACCCGCCCGATCGTGTCCGCGTTGGCGGGGCCGAGGCGCGCCTCGTTCTTCGCGGCGTCGTAGGCCGTGACGCGGCCGTCGTGGACGGTCACCAGCAGGTAGGGCTGCCCGAAGGGCGAGAGCGCCTCGAAACGGACGGAGTCGGGGTGGCGGACGAGCAGGACGCCGGTGAGCCGCAGGCGCTCGCCGCCGCGCTCGAGGGAGATGTCGGCGAGGGCGCGGAGGTCGCCGAAGGCCTGCCAGCGCGCGTCGAGCAGCGCGAGCGCGCGCCGTGCCGCGTCGTCCACCGGCTGGCGGGCCGGCCCGCTCGCGCAGCCGGCCGCGCCGAGCACGAGCGCGGCGAGGAGGCTACTGAGAAGCCTTCGGCCCACCCTTGACGCGGCGCAGCCGCTCGCGCAGCTCCTCCACCTTCTTCTTCACGCCGTCGGCCGTCGGGTCGAGCTGGAGGGCCTTCTCCCACGCCCGCAGCGCGTCGTCGTCGAGCCCGCTCTTCACGAGGGCGTCGCCCAGGTGCTCGTAGATCACCGGGTCGGGCTCCTTGGCCTTCGCGACCGCGCGCTTGAGCTCCTGCAGCGCCTCCGGGTAGCGCCCCTGCTGGTAGTACGCCCAGCCGAGGCTGTCGATGAAGTAGCCGTTGTCGGGCTCGAGCGCGAGCGCCTTGTTGATCAGCTCGATCGCCTCGTCGAGGTTCTGCCCGCGCTCGGCGTACATGTAGCCGACGTAGTTGTAGGCCTCGGCGTGCTTGGGGTCGAGCGTGATGACGAGGCGGAACGCGCGGACCGCGTCGTCGAACCGCTGCTGCTTCTCGAAGACGACGCCGAGCTGGAAGTTCAGGTCCTTGGAGCGGCCGTCGATCGACAGGCCCTCGTTGAGCGTCTGCACGGCGCGGTCGTACTGCTTGGCGCGGAAGTAGGCGGTGCCAAGATAGAGGAAGAGCTCGGCCCGCCGGGGCTCGAGGTTCACGGCCTCGCGCAGGACCACGATCGCCTCGTCGTAGCGTTTGGCCCGGCCGTGGAGGAAGCCGAGCTGGACCCGGGCGTCGATCGAGCGGGGGTCGATCCGGAGGATCCGCTCGAGCTCGGTGCGCGCGTCCGCCTCGCGGCCGCCGTCCAGGTACGCGGTCGCCAGGAAGTAGCGCGCGCGGAGGTTCGTCGGCTCGAGCGCGATCACGCGCCGGAAGGCCCCGGCCGCCCGGTCCCACTGCTTGCTCTCGTAGTACACGGCGCCGAGCTTCATGAAGAGCCGCGCGTCGCGCGGCGCCGCGTCGGCGAGCGCCTCGAGCTGCTGCTGCGCCTCCTGGAAGCGCCCCAGCCGGATCAGCAGGTCGCCGAGGCGCTCGGCGAACGCCGGGTTGTCGGGGTTCGCACGAACCGCCTCGCGGTAGATCTCGACGGCCTGCTCGCTCTGCTGGCGCGTCTCGTACACGTAGCCGAGCGCCGTCCAGGCGCCGTCGTGGTCGGGATCGAGCTCGATCGCCTTGCGGAGGCGCGCAATGGCCTCGTCCCACGACTCGGTCTCGATCGCGAGGCGGCCCAGGAGGAAGTGCGCCTGCGCGAGCCGCGGGCTCCGCTCCACGAGGCGGAGCAGCGTGCGGCGGGCCCGGTCGTAGGCCTTCTGCTCGACCTGGAAGCGGGCGAGCGTCAGGTAGGCGTCGTCCCCGCCCGGATGGAGCTCGATCACCTTCTCGAGCTCGGCCTCGGCCTCGGGGTACTGCTTCTGCAGGCGCAGGAGCTCGGCCAGCGTGAGGTGCGGTCCGCTCCGGTCCGGGGCCAGCTCGATCGCGCGCCGCGCGGCGGCCGCGGCCTCGACGTAGGCGTCGGTCCGCGCGAGCCACTGCGCGTACTGCATCCAGAGAATGGCGGCGCCCGGGTCGCGCTTGAGCGCCTCGCGCACGGCGTCGATCGCGTCCTTGAACCGACCGGCCTGCGCCTGGAGCTGCGCGACGCTGAAGTGGTAGTAGGCGTCGGCGCGCGGGTCGGGGACGCGCGCGACGAGGGGCCGGGGGGCCGGGGCGGCGGCGGGGGTCGCAACCTCGGCGCCGGTCGCGCAGCCTGCGAGCGCCGCGGCGGCGAGGAGCACGCTCAGCGGGGGACGACGGGTCATCGGGCCCTCCAGGCCTTGGTCATGAGGCGCCGCGCGGCCTCGGCGAGCTCCGGGTCGCCGATGGCCCGCGCCGCCTCGTCGATCAGGCGCCGGTCCGTGGCGTCGAGCCGCGCGGCGGGCCGCCGCGGCTCCCGCGCGGGCTCGGCGCCCTCCCCGGGCTCGAGCGCGCCGAGCTCCAGGCGCAGGGCGCGGACCGCGTCCGAGCGCTCGGCGAGGCGCGCGAGCAGATCCTCGCGGCGGAGCGTGAGCTCGTGGAGCCAGGGCGAGTTGTCCACGGTGACGGTGAGGCAGCCGTTGACGAGTCCGCGGGGCCGGCTGCGGCGCGCGGTCTCGGGCCCGACGATCGCCGCCCACGCGCGCCGGATCCGCTCCGCGGCCAGCCGGTCGGCCAGCTCGGGGACGGCCGCCACCAGCAGGTCCCCGACGGCGCGCGGCGCCTTCCTCTTCATCGTCCCCGTATCATAACCCCAGGGGGCGGGAGCCGCGAGCGGGCGTCGCCGCGTCCCGTCGCCTGACAAACGCCCGGCGAGTCATTTATAGTGGCCTCAGCCCATGGCGAAGCCCCGCCGCGGAGACACCCTCGAGCTCACCATCGACGACCTCGCCTTCGGCGGCGAGGGGGTGGGGCGCGTGGACGGCTACGTCGTGTTCGTGCGCGGCGGCGTGCCGGGCGACCGGCTGCGCGTGCGCCTCGTCGAGGCGCGCTCGCGGTTCGGCCGCGCCGCGGTCGAGGCGGTCATGACGCCGGCGCCCGGCCGGGTCGAGGCGCCGTGCCCCTACTTCGGCGCCTGCGGCGGCTGCCGGCTCCAGCACCTGGCCTACCCGCTGCAGCTCGCGTTCAAGGCCAAGCAGGTGCGCGACTGCCTCGAGCGGATCGGGGGGCTCGGCCCGTTCGAGCTCAAGCCGATCCTCGCCGCGCCCGAGCCGTACGGCTACCGCAACAAGATGGAGTTCACCGTCGCGCCCGGCCCCGTCGTGGGCCTGCACCAGGCGGACCGCTACGACGTCGTCCTCGACATCGAGCGCTGCCTCTTGCAGTCGGAGACGATGAACGCGCTGCTCGACGCGCTGCGCGGCGAGGTGCGCGCCCGGGGGCTCTCGGTGTACGACCCCGCCACGGAGGAGGGCCTGCTCCGCTTCGTCGCGCTCCGCGCGGCCGGCGGCACGGGCGAGGCGATGGTGAACGTCGTCGCCTCGGCGCCCGCGGTCGAGGCGCTCGCGCCGGTCGCCGCGGGGCTGCGCGCGCGCGTCCCCGCGACGGCGAGCGTCGTCCTCACCGTGAACGCGAAGAAGGCGGCCGTCGCGGTCGGCTCGGAGGAGCACCTGCTCCTCGGGCGCGACCACATCCGGGAGACGCTCGGCGGGCTCGCCTTCCAGATCTCCGCGGGCTCGTTCTTCCAGACCAACACCGCGCAGGCGGAACGGCTCTTCGCGCTCGTCGCCGACGCGTGTGCGCTCGACGGCTCGGAGACGGTCCTGGACCTCTTCTCTGGCACCGGCGCGATCAGCCTGCTCCTGGCCCGCCGCTGCCGGCGGGTGTACGGCATTGAGGTGGCCGCCGCGGCGGTCGCCGACGCGGTCCGGAACGCGCGCGCGAACGGCGTCGAGAACTGCACGTTCCTGGCGGGCGAGGTCCGCCACGTCCTGCCGACGCTCGTGCGCGACGGCGTCCGCGCCGACGTCGTCGTCGCCGACCCGCCGCGCGCCGGGTTCCACCCGAAGGCGCTCGGGGCGCTCGGGGCGCTCGCGCCGCAGCGGCTGGTCTACGTCTCGTGCAACCCGGCCACGCTCGCGCGCGACCTCGGCGCCCTCGTCGCCCGCGGCTACCGCGTCGAGTGGGTGCAGCCCGTGGACATGTTCCCGCAGACGCCGCACATCGAGGCGGTCGCGCGTCTCACGCGGAGTGCATGAGAGCGTACCTCGTCCGCCGCCTGGCCCAGTCGCTCCTGGTGCTCCTCGGCGTCTCCTTCGTGGTGTTCTTCATCCTCCACCTCACCGGCGACCCGGCGCTCGTGCTGCTGCCGCCGGACGCGACGGCCCAGGACATCCAGGAGTTCCGCGAGAAGATGGGCTTCAACGATCCCTTCCTCGTCCAGTACGGGCGCTTCCTCCGCGGCGCGCTCAGGGGCGACTTCGGGCGGTCCGTGCGCCACGACGAGCCCGCGTTCGACCTCGTCGCCGAGCGCCTGCCGGCGACGCTCGAGCTGGCCGGCGCGGCGCTGCTCATCGCGCTCGCGCTCGCGATCCCCGCGGGCATCGTGTCGGCGGTGCGGCGCAATTCCCTCGTCGACTACGTCTCCACCGTCGTCGCGCTGCTCGGGCAGTCGATGCCGACGTTCTGGCTCGGGATCATGCTGATCCTGGTCTTCTCGGTGCGGCTCAGCCTGCTGCCGTCGTCCGGCCGCGGCACGCTCGAGCACCTCGTCCTGCCGGCGATCACGCTCGGGCTCTTCACGACCGCGCGCATCACGCGCCTGACGCGCTCGGGGATGCTCGAGGTGCTGAACCAGGACTACATCCGCACCGCGCGGGCCAAGGGGATGGCCGACCCGCCCGTGGTCTGGAAGCACGCGCTCAAGAACGCCGCGATCCCGATCGTGACGATCGTCGGCATCGAGCTCGGCACCCTGCTCGGCGGCTCCGTGATCACCGAGACGATCTTCGCCTGGCCGGGCGTCGGCCGCCTGTCGGTGCAGGCGATCTACAACCGCGACTACCCGGTGGTCCAGGCGGCGGTGTTCCTGCTCTCCACGACGTTCGTGGTCGTCAACCTCGTCGTGGACGTGCTCTACACGTACCTCGACCCGCGGATCCGGCTCCGATGACGCCGCCGGGAACGTCCGCCGCCGCGCGCGCCCTCGAGCTGCCCGCCCGGGCGTCGTCGCCCGCGCGGCGCGAGTGGGTGGTGTTCCTGCGCCGGCTCGCGCGCCGCCGCACGGCGCTGTTCGGGCTCTGTGTGGTCGTGGCCGTCCTCGTCCTCGCGGTCGCCGCGCCGTGGGTGACCTCGTGGGACCCGATCGAGCAGGACATCCCCAGCCGGCTCCAGGCGCCGGGCTCGGTCCACGCGTCGGGGCGCGTCCACCTCCTCGGCACCGATCATCTCGGGCGCGACCTCCTCGCGCGCATCGTCTTCGGCGCGCGGCCCGCCCTCCTGGTGGGGTTCGCCGCCGTGGCGATCTCCGGGCTCCTCGGGCTCGTCCTCGGGCTGGTGTCCGGCTACTTCGGGGGGCGGGTGGACGACGTGTTCATGCGGCTCGCCGACATCCAGCTCGCGTTCCCGTTCATCCTGCTCGCGATCGCGGTGATCGGCGTGCTCGGCCCGAGCCTGCCCGTGATCATCGTGGTGATCGGCGTCTCGAGCTGGGTCGTCTACGCGCGCGTCGTGCGGAGCGAGGTGCTCTCGATCCGCGAGCGCGAGTTCGTGCAGGCCGCGCACGCGCTCGGCGTCCGCGACGTGCGGATCCTGCTCCGCCACGTGCTGCCGAACGCGCTCACGCCGTGGCTCGTCGTCGCGACGCTCGACATGGCCCGCGTGATCGTGATCGAGTCCGCACTGTCGTTCCTCGGGCTCGGCGTGCAGCCGCCGACGCCGACGTGGGGCGGGATGCTCGCGGACGGGCGCGTCTACATCTCGACCGCGTGGTGGCTCGCAACGTTCCCCGGGCTCGCGATCCTCCTCACCGTCCTCGGCATCAACCTCTTCGGCGACGGGCTGCGCGACACGCTCGACCCGCGGCTCACGGTGTGAGTTGACGCCGCGGACTAGGGCGGACTATTCATGAACGGCTGCCGGGGGAGCCGGACGGGTGGCGCCGGGTGCGGTCCCCGAGGACCGCAGCGGAAGGGCCCCACTGGGGGATATGTTCCGCGAGGACCGCAGGGGGCCGCACCCGGCGACAGGACCCGTCCGCCTCGCGGGACGGTCGTTCATGAATGATCCGCGCTACGGCGTGGCGAGCTTCTCGACCAGCGTGGCGAACGAGGCCTTCCTGATGATGCGGGCGAACTGCGCCCGGTAGTTCCCGACCATGCTGGTCCCGTCGACGACCACGTCGTAGACCAGCCAGCGCCCGGCGCGCCGGACCATGCGGTAGTCGAGGGCCAGGCCGCGGCCCGCGCTCATCGCCACGGCCGTCCGCACGATGGCCCGCTCGCCCTCGACGGTCTCGTCCACGTACTCGACGGCCGTCGCGCCGTACTCCGCGAGCGCGAGGAGCCGGGCGTCCACGAGCCGCCGGAGGAGCCCGGTGAACTCCGCGCGCTCGCCGTCCGTCAGCGCCTGCCAGTGCGGCCCGAGGGAGCGCTGCGCCACCTCGGGCCAGTCGAAGAGGTCGTCGGTGGCGGCGCGCACGGCCGCGCGCTGCTCGGGCGCCCGAATGGCGCCCAGCACGCGCTCGATGCGGGCGCGGAGCTCCCGCGTCGGTGTGCCGGCCGCGGCCGGCGGCGGGACGGCCGGCAGGAGCGCGAGGGCGGACAGCAGGACGGCGGGCAGACGGTGCCTCATCTGGTTCCTCCACGTGTCGCGGGTGTCGTTGACGGCGCGATCGGAGCCCGGGGCGGGTGGAGCGGGGACCGCGAGCGACGTCTCCTACGCTACACCCGGCGTCAACCCGTGGAGCGGGCGCGCGCCCGGCGAAGCCGCCGCACGAGCAGGGCGAGCGCCGCCGCGGGCGCCGTCAGCCAGAGCACGCCGGAGGCGACGCCGGCCCACGCGTCGACCGCGAGGACCGCGCCCCCGCCGAGCGCCGCGACCCAGAGGCCGAGCGTGGCCGCGCCGTCGAGCGCCACGCGCCAGCCGAGGCGCGCGACGCCGAGCGCCCCGACCGCGCCGGCGGCGTCGAGCGCGACGTCGAGCACGCTGCCGGTCCGCGTGAGCAGGCCCGACTGGTGCCACTCGTCCACGACCGCCCAGGCGAGGCTCGGCGCGAGCGCGAGCCACGCGCTTGCGCGGGGCCCGAGGCCGCGGCCGCGGCGGAAGGCGCGGAACCAGAGGAGGGCGAGGATCGCGTACTCGACCACGTGGCCGGCAATCCGCGTAAGGCCGTGGAGCGCGGCGATCTGCTCCGGCGCGGCCCCGGGCAGGAGCCAGCGCAGGAACGGGAGCAGGAACCGGCTCGTCTGCTCGGCGCTCGCCGCCTCCGACGACAGGCCGAGGACGACCGCCATCCACGCGACGGGCGGCAGCCAGTAGGCGGGACGCATCGCCTACCATCATACCGGCGCGGGCGCGCGTCGGCCGCTGAAGGAGTCGGCGGCCGGCGTCGGCGGGCCGTGATAGAGTTGGCCCGATGCTCGGCCGGATCCTCGACGATCTGCTGACCGCGCCGACGACGGGACCGTGCATCACGGCGACCCGCCACTTCCCGCCGCGCCCCCCCGTGCTCGCCCCGTTGCCGCCGTCGCTCGACCCGCGGCTCGCCGACGCGCTCCGCGCGCGCGGGATCCACGAGCTCTACGCGCACCAGGCGCGGGCGTGGGAGCTGGTCGAGAAGGGCCACCACGTCGTGGTCGTCACGCCGACGGCGTCGGGGAAGACGCTCTGCTACAACCTGCCGGCGCTCCAGTGCCTCGCGCACCAGCCCGACGCGCGGATCCTCTACCTGTTCCCCACCAAGGCGCTCGCGCAGGACCAGCTCGCCGAGCTCGAGGAGCTGGCCCGGACGCTCCCCGAGATGCGGATGTTCACCTACGACGGCGACACGCCGCAGGACGCCCGGCGCGCGGTGCGCGCGCGCGCGAACCTGGTGCTCACGAACCCCGACATGCTCCACTCGGGGATCCTGCCGCACCACACGAAGTGGGCGACCTTGTTTCAGAACCTCAGATATGTGGTCGTCGACGAGCTGCATGCCTATCGAGGAGTCTTCGGAAGCCACCTGGCGAACGTGCTCCGTCGGCTCCGGCGCATCTGCCGCCACTATGGATCGGCGCCGCAGTTCGTCATGGCCTCCGCGACGATCGCGAACCCGGGCGAGCTGGCGCAGCGGCTCACCGGCGAGAGCGTCGAGGAGATCGCCGAGAGCGGCGCGCCCACGGGCGACAAGCTCTTCGTCTGCTACAACCCGCCCGTCGTCAACCCGGAGCTCGGCATCCGCGCGCCCTACCTCGGCGAGGCCGCGAGGCTCGCGGTCCGGTTCCTCCGGGAGAAGATCGCGACGATCGTCTTCGCCCAGAGCCGGCTCGCGACCGAGGTCCTGCTCACCGCGATCAAGGGCGGCGTCGCCGACAGGACCGGCGACAGCGGAATCGTGCGCGGCTACCGCGGCGGCTACCTGCCGACGCGCCGGCGCGCGGTGGAGAAGGGGCTCCGCGAGGGCGAGGTGCTCGGCGTCGTCTCGACGAACGCGCTCGAGCTCGGCGTCGACATCGGCCACCTCGACGTCGCCGTGCTCGCCGGCTACCCGGGCGCGATCGCCTCGCTCTGGCAGCAGGCCGGGCGCGCGGGCCGGCGCTCGGGGTCCTCGGCGGCGGTCCTCGTCGCGTCGAGCGCGCCGCTCGACCAGTTCATGGTGACGCATCCCGAGTACCTGTTCGGCACGCCGCCCGAGCACGCTCGCGTGAACCCGGACAACCCCTTCATCCTGGCGAACCACCTCAAGTGCGCCGCGTTCGAGCTGCCCATCGCGGACGCCGAGCGCTTCGGCGACACGGACGTGCGACGGTTCCTCGCCGCGCTCGAGGACGAGGGGGTGCTCCACCATGCGGGCGACCGGTGGCACTGGGCGGCCGAGACCTATCCGGCCGACCACATCTCGCTCCGCACGGTCACGAGCGACAACTTCCTCGTCATCGACACGACCGCGCGCGACGCCCGGCAGGTGAAGCGGCGCCAGATCATCGCCGAGGTGGACTGGGGCAGCGCCTTCGCGACGATCCACCCGAAGGCGATCTATCTCGTCGAGAGCGAGCCGTACGAGGTTCAGGAGCTCCACTGGCGGGAGGACGAGGAGAAGGTCGCCTACGTCAAGCGCGTGCAGGTGGACTACTTCACCGACGCGATCAGCGCGAAGGGCGTCTGGATCCTCCAGCGTCTCGCCGACCGGGGTCACGCCGCCTACCTCGCCGAGCAGGGCGAGGTGCTCGTGGCGGAGAAGGTCGTCGGCTTCAAGAAGATCAAGCTGGGCACGCTCGAGAACGTCGGCTCGGGCGAGGTCGAGCTGCCGCAGCAGGAGATGCAGACGACCGCCGCGTGGCTCACCGTGGCGCCCGAGACGCGCGCGCGCGTCAGCCCCTCGCGCGAGGAGCTGATCGACGGGTTGCGCGCCGTCACGTACCTGCTCCACCACCTGGCGCCGATCTTCCTCCTGTGCGACGTCCGCGACCTCGGCGCCTGGCTCGGCGACACGACGCCGGCGACGGAGGGCGCGGTCGCGACGCGCGAGTCGGCCAAGCGCCGGCTCATGGACGCCGAGCAGTTCAACCCGACGGTGTACCTGTACGACTCCCACGCCGGCGGCATCGGGCTCGCCGAGCGCGTGTTCGAGATCCTCCCGGACCTCCTGCGGCGCGGCCTCGAGACGCTCGAGGCGTGCGCGTGCAAGGCCGGCTGCCCGTCGTGCGTGGGGCCGGTGAACGAGGTCGGCCGCCGCGCCAAGGCGACGGCGCGGGCGCTGCTGCGCCTGCTCACTGCCTGAGCGCCCGTGCAGTCGCTCGACGACCTCCGGCGGGTCATCCGGCGCCTCGAGACCCGGCGGCCGCCGCGCCCGGCCACCCCGCCGGTCCACGACGTGCTCGGCGGGGAGCTCCACGACACGGGCGCGGGGCAGGTCCTCGTCGTGCGTCGCGAGCTCCCGCTCTCCCACCGTCATGGGAGCCACGCGCTCGGCGTGGCCTTCGAGGCGCCGCTCGGTCTCCTGAGCGCCGCGGCGCGTGCGACGGCGCCGGTCGGCGACGCGCGCGGACTCCTCTTCCTCGACACCGAGACGACGGGCCTCGCCGGCGGCACCGGCACCTACGCCTTTCTCGTGGGCGCCGGCTGGCTCGAGGGCGACCGGCTCGTGCTGGCGCAGTACTTCATGCGCGACCTCGACGAGGAGCCCGCGCTGCTCGCGGCGCTCGCCCCCGTCCTCGAGCGGGCGAGCGGTGTCGTGACGTTCAACGGCGCGGGCTTCGACCTGCCGCTGCTCGAGACCCGCTTCGTCCTCGCGCGCCGCCCCTGGCCGGGGCTCCTGCCCCACCTGGACCTGCTGCGGCCCGCGCGCCGGGTCTTCGGGCCGAGCCTCGCCGACTGCCGGCTCGGGACGCTCGAGCGCGAGGTGCTCGGCCTCGCGCGCGACGACGACGTGCCCGGCGCCCTGATCCCGTCGCTCTACTTCGACTTCCTCCGGACGCGCCGCGCGGCGCCGCTCGCGCGCGTCTTCGAGCACAACCGCCAGGACGTGCTCTCGCTCGTCGCGCTGCTCGGCTGGTTCGGGTGCGCGCTCGAGCGTCACGAGGGCCTCGGGGCCGCGGAGCTGGCCGGCGTCGGCCGGCTCTGGGAGCCCGTGGACGCCGAGCGGGCGCGCGCCTGCTACCGGGCGGCGCTCGCGGCCGGGCTCGCGGGCGCGCTCGCCCAGCGCGTGCGGCTCGGCCTCGCGGCGTGGGAGAAGCGGGCGGCGCGCTGGGAGGCGGCGTGCGCGCTGTGGGAGGAGGCCGCGCGGCACGCGGCCTTCGACCCACGCCCCTGGGAGGAGCTGGCGAAGTTCCACGAGCACCGCCGCCGCGACTTCACGCGCGCGCGCGGCGTCGTCGAGCGCGCGCTCGTGCTCGCGCGCGCGGGCGGCACGCCGGGGCCCGTCCTCGACGCGCTCGGCCATCGCCTCGAGCGCCTGCGGCGGCGGGCTCAGCGGACGTGAGGAATTCGGCCCCCGACCTGTATCCGGTGGATGACCTGAAGCGGACGCACCGCGTCACGCTGCTCATCTGGGGGGCGATGGCGGCGAGCCTTTTCGTCTACGCGCTCGTGGCCGAGCTGGTCGGCGCGGCGCGCGCGTCCCTGCCCGCGCCGAGCCTCGGCGTGCTCCGCTGGGTCTTCGTCGGCCTGGCCGTGGCCCAGTTCGCGGTCGTGGGCCTCGTGGCCCGGAGGCTCCTCGAGGGCCGCGCGGCCTTGCCGGCGGGCCCCCTCCGGCCCGCGCAGCGGCTCCAGGGCGCCGCCATCCTCCGCTTCGCGATGTGCGAGGCGGTGGGCCTCTACGGCCTCGTGCTGTTCTTCCTCGGCGGGAGCCGGCGAGACCTCTACGCCTTCGTCGTCGTCGCGCTGATCGCCCTCGCCGTCCACGTCCCGCGCCGGGAGCGCTGGGAGGAGTGGGCGCGCGCCGAGGCCCGCCGGACCTGAGCGGCGCTGGGCCGGCTCGGCCCGAGCGGGTGCACCACGACGCTCACCCCTCTCAGAACGCATCGGGATCGATCTGACCACTCCGGATGGGCCATGTGTGCCACGAAATTGGAGGGGTCTCTCCATGGACTTCGCCTGGGCAGGGGGCGCCAAATGTCTCCCCAATAAGGACCGACCCGAATAGGGGACCGACCCGGTGAGCCCAGGGAGGGCGCGGCCATGGAGCTTACGCGACGTGACTTCGTCAAGGGCGCCGGGACGGGCGCCGTCGTTGTCGCAGCAACGGGGGTGGAGACGCCGGCCGAGGCCTACAGCCCCCGGCTCAAGACGACAGGAACCGCCAGGGTCAACTCGATCTGCTACTACTGCGCCGTCGGCTGCGGCATCGTGGCGTCGGTCGCCGACGGCAAGGTCACCGCGATCGAGGGCGACCGCGAGCACCCCATCAACCGCGGCGCGCTCTGCTCGAAGGCGCAGGCCTACCTCCAGGTGCTCGACCATCCCCAGCGGCTCACCAAGGTGCTCTACCGGGCGCCGGGCGCCGCGGACTGGCAGGAGAAATCGCTCGACTGGGCGATGACGGAGATCGCCCAGCGGATCAAGACGACCCGCGACGCGACGTTCCGGGAGACCGAGGAGGGCGTGACGGTCAACCGGACGGAAGGCCTCGCGGCGCTCGGCTCGGCGGTCATCGCCAACGAGGAATGCTACCTGCTCACGAAGCTCATGCGGGGGCTCGGCGTCGTCTGGCTCGAGCACCAGGCCAGGATCTGACACTCCCCCACGGTGCCCGGGCTGGGCACGAGCTTCGGTCGGGGGGCGATGACCAACCACTGGATCGACGTCAAGAACGCCGACGCGATCCTCATCATGGGCTCCAACGCCGCCGAGAATCATCCGATCGCCTTCAAGTGGGTCGAGGTGGCCAGGGAGCGGGGCGCCGTGCTCATCAGCGTGGACCCGCGGTTCACCCGCACCTCCGCGCTGGCCGACATCTACGCCCCCATGCGCTCGGGCGCGGACATCGCGTTCCTCGGGGGCATGATCAACCACGTCCTCGCCAACAACCTCTTCCAGCGGGAGTACGTGGTCGAGTACACCAACGCCGCGTTCCTGCTGGACCCGGCCTTCGGCTTCAAGGACGGCTACTTCTCCGGCTGGGACCCCGCCAAGAAGACGTACGACCGCGCGACCTGGAAGTTCCAGCTGGAGGCCGACGGCACGCCGAAGCAGGACAAGAGCCTGAAGGATCCCAACACCGTCTTCCAGCGCCTCAAGCGCCACTTCGGGCGCTACACGCCCGAGATGGTGGAGCGGGTCTGTGGCACGCCCCGGGCCGACTTCCTCAAGGTGGCCGACGCCTTCGCGCGGACCGGCGCGCCCGATCGGGCCGGCACCATCATGTACGCCATGGGCTGGACGCAGCACTCCAAGGCCACCCAGCTCATCCGCACCGCCGCCATCCTCCAGTTGCTCCTGGGCAACATCGGCGTGGCCGGCGGCGGCGTGAACGCCCTGCGCGGCCTCTCGAACGTCCAGGGCTCCACGGACATGGCGCTGCTCTTCCACATCCTGCCGGGCTACCTCGGCACGCCGACCCGGGCGAATCATCCGACGCTCCAGGAGTACCTGGACAAGGAGACGCCGAAGACCGGCTACTGGGTGAACAAACCCAAGTTCTTCGTGAGCCTGCTCAAGGCGTGGTACGGCGAGGCCGCCCGGAAGGACAACGAGTTCGCCTATCAATACCTGCCGAAGAACTCCGGCAACTACAGCCACATGGACCTCTTCGAGGCCATGTACGCGGGCAAGATCAAAGGGTTCGTCGTCACGGGCCAGAACCCCGCGGTGTCCGGGCCCAACTCGAGCCTGGAGCGCAAGGCGCTGGAGCGCCTGGAGTGGCTCGTGGTCCGCGACCTCTTCGAGACGGAGACGGCGGCGTTCTGGAAGGGGCCCGGCGTGGATCCCGCCAAGGTCGCCACCGAGGTCTTCCTGCTTCCCTCCGCGACGCACCTCGAGCGGGAGGGAACCTACACGAACTCGGGGCGCTGGCTCCAGTGGAAGTGGAAGGCGGTGGAACCGCCGGGGGACGCGCGCTCGGACGCCTGGTTCGCGAACCAGCTCGCCGTGCGCCTGAAGAAACTCTACGCGGACTCCAAGGCGCCCAAGGACCAGCCGGTCCTCGCCCTCACGTGGGGCTACGGCGCCAGCGACGAGCCTGACCTCGAGAAGGTGCTGGCCGAGGTCAACGGCTACACCGTGGCCGACGGCAAGCCCGTCAAGAGCTTCGCGTTCCTGACCGACGACGGCTCGACGGCATGCGGCAACTGGATCTACTCGGGCGTCTTCCCGGCCGAGGGGCAGAACCGCGCGAAGTCCCGCAAGGCCGACCCGCCGGAGAGCCTCGGCCTCAATCTGGGCTGGGGGTTCTCGTGGCCCGTCAACCGCCGGGTCCTCTATAACCGCGCCTCGGCGGACCCGCGCGGCAAGCCCTGGAACGGGGAGCGGGCCCTCATCTGGTGGGACCCGGAGGGCGAGCTGCCCGGCGGCAAGAAGGGCAAGTGGGTCGGCAAGGACGTGCCGGACTTCAGGCCCGATCTCGCGCCCGAGGTCAAGGGCGGCGGCAACCCGTTCATCATGCGGGCCGACGGCAAGGGCGGCCTCTGGGCCCCGCTGGTCGAGGGGCCCTTCCCGGAGCACTACGAGCCGGTGGAGTCGCCGGTGCGGAACCTGCTCTCGCCGACGCAGTCGAACCCGCTGGCGGCGATCTACAAAGCGGACCTCGACCGGCTCGGCGATCCCAAGGACTTCCCCATCGTCGCCACCACCTACCGGCTCACCGAGCACATGCACACGGGCTCGATCACCCGCAACCTCCCCTGGCTCGTGGAGCTGATGCCGAGCCTCTTCTGCGAGATGTCCCGGGAGCTGGCCGCGGAGAAGGGGATCCAGAACGGTGACCCGGTGGTCGTGCGCTCGGCGCGTGGCGAGGTCCGCGCCGTGGCCTACGTGACCGGCCGCATCAGGCCGTTCAAGCTCGCCGGCCGTGTCGTCCACCAGGTCGGGATCCCGTGGCACTGGGGATTCATGGGGATGGCGAAGGGCGATTCCGCCAACCTGCTCACCCCCCACGTCGGGGACGCGAACACGCGCATCCAGGAGTCCAAGGCGTTCCTCGTCGACGTGAGAAAGGCCTGAGGAGGCGACCATGGCCAAAGC
>Ga0154364_1182_pt1 | contig 17224 bp, 19 predicted proteins | sample RifGroA2_FD_115892 | JGI IMG/M metagenome (GOLD analysis project Ga0154364, IMG submission 115892) | Candidatus Rokubacteria bacterium GWA2_73_35 | reverse complement strand
GTCGAACCAGTTGCGCCGCTCCTCGCCGGGCTCGCGCGCGCGCGCGAATTCCTCGAAGGACGGGCGGGGGTCGGCCAGGTCGTCGAGCAGGACGAGGCCGTCCTGGCGCGCGTCGCTCTCGCTCTCGAGCACGACGCGGTACACGACCGGCTGGCCCGCGGTGGCGAAGCGCGGCAGGACGCGGCGCGCCCGGAGCCGCACGCGGAAGCCCACGCTCGCCGCCGCGGCGAGCGCGAGCAGCGCGCCGACGAGGGCGAGGACCTGCGAGCCGAGCGTGCGGTTGGTGTCGAGCCCGACGACCGCGGCCGCCCCGAGCACCGCGAGCGCGAGCCGCCCGGCGGGCGTGAGCCGCCGGCCGAGCCGGTGCTGGAGCGAGGACACCGACCGGAACCAGCGGTACCAGAGCCGCCGCATGGCGCGCCGCTAGACGGGCACCGGGACCTTCTTGAGGATCTCCTCGACGACCGAGGCCGTGGTGACGCCCGCGAAGCGCGCCTGGGGGTCGACGACCATGCGGTGGGCGACGACCGGCACGGCGATCTCCTGGACGTCCTCCGGGATCACGAACTCGCGCCCCTCGAGCAGGGCGAGCGCCTGGGCGGCTTTCATGAGCGCGAGCGAGGCGCGCGGGCTCGCGCCGAGCTGCACGCCCTCGGCCGCGCGCGTCGCGCCGACGAGGTCGACGACGTAGCGCTTGAGCTCGTCGCTCATCCGCACCTCGGCCACGCTCGCCCGCACGGCGAGCACGTCCTGCAGGGACACGCAGGGCGTCACGTCGTCGATCGGGTGCCGCCGCGCCTGCGCCGAGAGGATGGCCACCTCCTCCTCGGGCGCGACGTAGCCGAGGCTGAACTGCAGCGCGAAGCGGTCCATCTGCGCCTCGGGCAGCGGGTACGTGCCGCGGAACTCGACCGGGTTCTGCGTCGCGATGACGAAGAACAGCTCCTCGAGCGGGTAGGACTGGCCCTCGATCGAGACCTGCCCCTCGGCCATCGCCTCGAGCAGCGCCGACTGCGTCCGCGGCGAGGCGCGGTTGATCTCGTCGGCGAGCAGGATGTTCGTGAAGACCGGGCCCTCGTGGAAGTGGAAGGCGTGGTCGCGCTGGTCGTAGACGGACACGCCGAGGATGTCCGAGGGCAGCAGGTCGGGCGTGAACTGGATGCGCTTGAACCGGGCCCCGATCGAGCGGGCGAGCGCCTTGGCGAGCGTGGTCTTGCCCGTGCCCGGGTAGTCCTCGAGCAGGACGTGCCCGCCGCTGGCGACGGCCGCCAGGAGCTTGCGGACCGCCGCCGACTGTCCCTTCATGACGGTCTCGATACTCGCGGCGAGCCGCCGGCAGACCTCCCGGGACGCCCCACTCATACCGGCGACTCTACCCCGCCCGGCGCAGGGCGGCGATCCGGTCGAGGACGCGCAGGATCTCGCGGCCGTCGCGCACCATCTGCCGGTCGCCCGCCTGGCCCCAGCGGAGCACCCCCTCGCGGTCGACGACGAACGTCGAGCGATAGGCCACGTTGCGCGCCTCGTCGAGCACGTGGAAGGCGCGGATGGCCGCGCGGTGGACGTCGGCGAGGAGCGGGAACGGCAGGCCCCGCGCCCGCGCGAACGCGGCGTGGCAGAACGGACTGTCGCCGCTGATCCCGAGGACCACCGCGCCGCGACCCTCGATCTCGCCCGCGACCTGCCCGAGGTCGCCGAGCTCGGGCGTTCAGATGTTGCCCCAGTCGTAGCAGTAGAAGACCAGCACCACGTCGGCGCGCCCGCGGAAGTCGCCGAGCGCGACGTCGCCCCCGCCGGTCGACGGCAGGCGGAAGTCGGGCGCGGCGTGGCCGTAGCGCAGCATGATGGATCGACGCTACGGTACCATGACCGACACGGAGGGAACGATGCTGCCGCTCGAGGGAATCAAGGTGGTCGAGATCGCCCAGAACCTCGCGGGGCCCTACGCCGGGGCGATCCTGGCCGCCCTCGGGGCCGACGTCGTCAAGGTGGAGCGCCCGGACGGCGGCGACGACGCGCGCGGCTGGGGCCCGCCGTTCTGGCGGGGCACCTCGCCCGCGTTCCTCACGATGAACCGCGACAAGCGGTCGATCACGCTCGACCTCAAGGACCCCGCCGAGGTCGCCTGGCTCACGACCTACCTCGACGACGCCGACGTCCTCGTCGAGAACCTGCGGCCGGGCGTCCTCGAGGCGCTCGGGCTCGGCCCGGACGCGCTGCTCGCCAGGCACCCGCGGCTCGTCTACTGCGCGCTCTCGGCGTTCGGGCGGACGGGGCCGCTCAGTCTCCGGCCCGGCTACGAGCCGATGGTCCAGGCCTTCGCCGGGCTGATGACCGTCAACGGCGACGAGGGGGGCCCGCCGACGCGCATCGGCACGTCGATCCTCGACTACGGCACCGGGATGTGGGCGGCGCTCGGGACGCTCGCGGCGCTGGTGCGCCGCCAGCAGACGGGGCGCGGCGGCGTGGTGGACGCCTCGCTCTTCGAGACCGCGCTGGCGTGGCTCACCGGCCACCACGCCTCGTACCGGATCACCGGCGAGCTCCCCGTGCCCCACCGGAGCGGCAGCCGGCGGCTGGTGGTCTTCCAGGCCTTCGAGGCGAAGGACGGCCCCCTGATCGTCGCCGCGGCCAACGACCGGCTCTTCATCAAGCTCGCCCGGGCGCTCGGGCGGCCCGAGTGGGCCGAGGACCCGCGCTTCACGACGAACGCCGCGCGTGTCGCGAACCGCGCGGCGCTGATCCCCGAGATCGAGGCAATAATGAAGACCCGCACGAAGGCGGAGTGGCTCGAGCGCCTGGAGCAGGCGGGCGTGCCGTGCGCGCCGATCCAGAACCTCGCCGAGGTGCTGGCCGAGCCGCAGACCGCCGCGACGGGGATGCTCCAGGCCGTGCCCGATCTCGGGCTCGAGCTGCTCGGGCTCCCGCTGTCCTTCGACGGCGAGCGCCCGCCGATCCGCCGCCGGGCGCCTCACCTCGGCGAGCACGACGGCGAGATCCGCGGGCGGCTCACGCCCCCTTGACGGTCAGCACCGGGCAGGGCGCCAGGCGGATCACGCGGTCGGCGACGCTCCCGACGAGGAGGCGATGGATCTCGCCGCGCCCGTGCGTGGCGAGGAGCACGAGGTCCGCGCGCTCCTCCGTCGCCGCGGCGACGACCTCGCGGTAGGGCACGCCGACACGCAGGAGCGTGCGCACCCGGCAGCCGCTCGCGCGGCCGGCGTCGGCCCACTCCTCGAGCTGCCTGGCCCACTCGCGCCCCGCGGCGGAGAAGTCGCGCACCCGCTCGCCCGTGAGGGGTCCGGCGAAGACGCGCGCCGCGGGTGGCGCCGGGCCTTCCTCGTCGGCGCGCGGGATGCCGAGCTGGTGCTCGGCCTGGAGCGAGCGCAGCTCCGCCCGGCGCTCCTCGTCCTGGATCCTGAGCTCGGTGTCGAGCGGCGTCGCGGGCAGGACGTGCAGCAGCACCAGCTCGGCGCCGACGCTCGGGGCGAGCCGCTGCGCCAGGCTGAAGGCGCGCTCCGAGCCGGAGGAGAAGTCCGTGGGGACCAGGATCCGGGCGATCCCGGCGTCTGTCGTCATGGCCGCGCCCTCCTCGGGCTCACCCCGGTGCGGCAAGCTCCCTGCCCCCACGGACGTGCATGAACCCTGCCGAGGTCCGCGGGGCCCGCGGCGGCGGCGCGCGTCGCGGAAGTGCCCGCCACGGCGTGCGGCCTCGCCGGGCGCGCGCGGACCGGCGCTCGCGCCCGGGGGAAGGCTCCCGCGGGGGCGGGGCAGCCACGCCACACGGCCGCGCCGGCGCGCAGCCCCGGTCTGCAAGGGCTCTGCGTGCTCGCCCGGGGCAAGGCTCCCCGCGATCACGCCTCGGGGGAGCTCCCGGCTGGGGCGAGCCGCCGGGCGGCCTGCTGTCCGCCGTGAGCTTCCTCGGCCACGACTTCATCCTCGCGAGCCTCGCACGCGAGACCCTGGAGCGAGCCCGCGCCGACGCCGCGCGGCACCGGCTGGGGCGCGAGGCGCGGCGGGCCAACCGCCGCGAGTCGCACGCCATCCCCCGGATCGCCGCCGGCAGGAGGATCACCGGCGTCGTCGCGCTCGTGATCCAGGAGCTCACTCGTGCGACGCGTCGAACGGGCCCGAGATGCGGACGACCTCGTTGACCGGCCACGCCCCGCGGCGGATCGTGACGACGAGGAGATCCCCCGCGATCCCCGCCTGGCGGGTGGCGGGCGTGACCGGCACGAAGCCGAGGCTCCGCGGCGCGTCGCCGTCGGTGAACCGCGCGAACTCGACCGCGCGGCCCGCCTCGTCCACGACGAGGATCCGCTCGCCGTGGCGGTCGGCCACGTAGAGCCGTCCGCCCGGGCCGAGCCCGATGCCCGCGGGCATCGGGCCCCGCAGCACGAGGCGCGCCTCGCCGTCCGGGCCCACGCGCCAGATCTCCCCCTCGCCGCGCTGCCACGGCGCCTCCGCGCCCCCGTCGCCGCCGATCCACAGGCGGTCGGCGTCGTCCATCGCGAGCACGCGCGGCCGGCTCACGCTCGCCCAGCGCGTGTCGAGCACGCGTCCCGCGGCGTCGAACCGGACGACGACGCCGCGCTCGCGATCGGCGACGTACACGCGGCCGCTGCGATCGACGGCGACGCCCTCGGGCTGCACGAGGAGCGGCGCCGCGCCCCGGGGCGGCGTGCCGCCCGCGAACAGCTCGGCGCGCCCGTCGAGCAGACGGTAGACGGCGCCGATCCGCCGGTCGCGCTCGAACGTCGTGACGAAGATCTCGCGGCCCGCGCGCCCGGCGGAGACCTGCGGGTTCCAGAGCGGCGGCCCCCAGGCGTAGCGCGCCTCGTCGCCGGGCGCGAGGCGCGCGCCGCCCGCGGCGATCCGGTAGAGGCGGAGCAGATCGACCTCGTCGCCGAGGTAGCGGCGCCCCGTGCGCGCCAGGAGGAGCGCGCCCGCGTGGTCCACGGCGAGCGTCGACGTGGACGGCAGCCCGCGCGCCGCGCGCGTGGAGGCCACGTCGAAGCCCTGGCCGGTGACGTAGACCGCCGCGCTGAACCCGGGGAGCACCCTGAGCTCGGCGCCGGCCGGAGAGGCCAGGAGGACCAGGGCGACCGCGAGGACCGCGCACGTTCCCACCGCGGGCCGTCCCCTCACCCGCCCGTGACGGCGGCCAGGACCTCGCCGAGCTCCTCGAGCGTCGCCGGGTCCAGGCCGGCAGCGGGCGGGCGCACGCACGCCGTCCGGAGCCAGCCGCGCAACCTCAAGACTTCCTTGCGGATCGCGAGCGAGGTGCCGGGCACGGCGCCCGGCTGGCTCTCGTAGCGGATCAGCGGCAGCCACCGGTAGAAGCGCGCCCGCGCCTCGTCGCGCCGCCCCGCGACGAAGTCGTCGCGGATCGCGCGGAGCGCCTCCGGGTACGGGAACCCCGTCATCGCGCCGTCGGCCCCGCGCGCGAGCTCCTCGTAGAAGTACACGCCCCCGAGCCCGCCGAAGATCGCCACGCGCCGCCCGGGGAGCGCGCGCAGCCGCGAGATCTTCGGCAGCGTCGGCGCCTCCTCGAGCTTGAGCGCCTCCACGGCCGGGATCTCGTCCGCGAGCCGCGCGAGGAACGGCGCCGGCATCGTCACCTGGGTCGTCACCGGCTCGTCCTGGACGACGAGCGGCAGCCCGACGGCGGCGGCGACCGCGCGATAGTGCTCCGCGACCGCGTCGAGGTTCCGGACGCCGCCGGGCGGCGCCACCATGAGCGCCGCCGCGCCGTGCTCCGCGGCCATCCGCGCGAGCGCGACCGCGAGGTGCGTGCCCGGGGCGGAGACGCCCGCCACGACCGGGACGCGCCCCCGCACCTCCTTGACCACGGCGCTGACGACGGCGCGGCGCTCCTCGTCGGTGAGCCGGTGGGCCTCGCCCGCGATCCCGAGGACGGTGAGCCCGCTGACGCCCGTGCCGAGCACGGACTCCACCAGGTGCGGGAGCCCCTCCACGTCGAGGCTCCCGTCGGCGCGGAACGGCGTCGCCAGGATGTGGAAGATGCCGGACCAGTCGAGCATCGCGGGGGTGCGCCGACTATATCACGCCGTGGACGCGGCCGACCGTGACGAACGCCTGGACGGCGCGCTCGAGGTGCGCGGGCTCGTGCGCGGCGCTGACCTGCACGCGGATCCGCGCCTGTCCCTGGGGCACCACCGGGTAGGCGAAGCCGACGACGTAGATCCCCTCCTCGAGCAGGTCGGCCGCCACCCGCTGGGCCAGGCGCGCCTCGCCGAGCAGGATCGGCACGATCGGGTGCACGCCGGGACGGATGCGGAAGCCGGCGTCGGTCATCGCGCGGCGGAACCACCGCGTGTTGGCCGCGAGCCGCTCGCGCCGGTCCGTCGTCTCCGAGAGCAGCGCGAGGCAGGCGAGCGACGCGGCGACGATCGCGGGCGCGAGCGTGTTGGAGAAGAGATAGGGCCGCGAGCGCTGGCGCAGCAGCTCGACGATCTCGCGGCGGCCGGTCGTGAACCCGCCGCTCGCGCCGCCGAGGGCCTTGCCGAGCGTCGAGGTGACGACGTCCACGCGGGAGGCGACGCCGCAGTGCTCGGGGGTGCCACGGCCCGTCGGGCCGAAGAAGCCGGTCGCGTGGCTGTCGTCCACCATCACGAGCGCGTCGTGCCGCTCGGCGAGCGCGCAGATCTCGGCGAGCGGCGCGACGTCGCCGTCCATCGAGAAGACGCCGTCGGTGGCGACGAGGCGCGTGCGCGCGCCGCGCGTGGCCCGGAGGATCCGCTCCAGCTCGCCCATGTCGCCGTGGGCGTAGCGGTGCCGCTCGGCGCGGCAGAGGCGGACGCCGTCGATGATCGACGCGTGGTTGAGCGCGTCGGAGATCACGGCGTCCTCCTCGCCGAGGAGCGTCTCGAACAGGCCGCCGTTGGCGTCGAAGCACGAGGTGTAGAGGATCGCGTCCTCGGTCCCGAGGAAGCGCGCGATCGCCGCCTCCAGCTCCTTGTGGATCGCCTGCGTGCCGCAGATGAAGCGCACGCTCGAGAGCCCGAACCCCCAGCGCGCGAGCCCGTCCTGTGCGGCGCGGACGAGCCGCGGGTCGTCGGCCAGGCCGAGGTAGTTGTTGGCGCAGAAGTTGAGCACGCTCCGGCCGCCGACCGCCACCGCCGCGCCCTGCGGGCCCTCCAGCACGCGCTCGGCCTTCCAGAGCCCGGCGGCGCGGATCTCGTCGAGCTCGGCCGCGAGCCGCTGCCTCACCGTCCCGTCCATCGCCCTCCCCCTCCGCGGAACGCGCCTGCGTCCGTCCTAGCGCGTCGCGTAGCGCCGCGTCACGTTCGGCAGCAGGTAGTCGTTGAAGGCGCGCTCGAGGTCGTACGCGGGCCGGAAGCCCCACTCGCGGCGCGCCCGCCCGTCGTCCACCTCCTCCGGCCACGTGTCCACGATCGCCTGGCGGCGCGGATCCGGCGCGAACGCGATGCGCGCGGCGGGGAACGCGCGGCGCACCAGCCCCGCCAGCTCGCCCGCGCTCGGGTTGAACGCGGTGACGTTGTACGCGAGGGCCGTCACGGCGTCGTCCGGCGCGGTCATGAGCGCGAGCAGGGCCTCGACGGCGTCGGGCATCGCCAGGAACGGGATCCGCGTGTCCTCGCGCACGAAGCAGGCGTAGGGGCGGCCCTGCGCGGCGGCGTGGATCATCTCGGGCGCGTAGTCGCTCGTGCCCCCGCTCGGCAGCGTGAACGCCGAGATGAGCCCCGGGAAGCGGATCGCGCGGAAGTCGACGCCGCTCGGCTCGCCCTGCGCGGCGAGCTGGCGGTAGTGGCGCGCGAAGTAGCGCCCGAGGTGCTCGCAGTAGAGCTTGTTGCACCCGTACATCGTCACCGGCGTCGTCCACTCGTGCTCGGCGATGGGCCCCGCCGTGCGCTTGGCCGCGAGGTCGGGGAGCCCGTAGACCGCGATCGAGCTGGGGAAGAGGAACGTCACCCGCCGGCCGAGCGAGCGCGCCTCCTCGAGGGCGAGTCGCAGCAGGTTGAGCGTGCCCTGCACGTTGACCTCGTGGGCGGTCTCGGGCACGAACTCCGCGCGCGTGGAGAGCAGCGCCGCCAGGTGGAAGACGATCGCGATCTCGAACTCGCTCTGGAGCCGCTCGAGCAGATGGCGGTCGAGGATGTCGCCCTGCAGGGTCGCGGCGCAGCGCCGCGCCAGCTCGGGCGGGAGCGGGCGCACGTCGAGGGCCAGCACCTCGAAGCCCCCGGCGTCGGCCAGGCGGTGGATCAGGCTGTGCCCCATCTCGCCGCTCGCGCCGGTCACGAGCACGACGGGCTTGCGCGCCATCGCCCTGCTCCTCCCTGATGTTCCGTCCACGGAATCATGTCAACGGTCGCGGCACGACGGGCCGCCAGGCGCACGCGCCCGTCGGCCCGGACTCCACGGGCGACGGGCTGACATGACTTCGAGAACGGCACACTGGTCCTAGCGGACCACGTCCATGATACCCGGCGCGGCCCGCGCCGAGCGCGAGGTGGCGCGGCGCAGGAGCGTGCGCCACAGCGTGGCCGGGTCGGCCTCGAAGATCGTCGCCCGGTCGGCGTCGAGCACGTGCCAGCCGCCGTGGTGGATCTCGGCCTCGAGCTGGCCGGGCGCCCAGCCCGCGTAGCCGGCGAACACCCGGAGCGCGGGCGGCGGAGGGCCGGCGAGCAGGCGCTCGAGCAGCGCGGGATCCAGGCTCAGGTAGATGTCCTCGAGCACGGGGAGCGCCTCGGGCGGCCGGACGGCCGAGCGGAAGACGAACACCGGCGTCGTCCCCGCGACGGGACCGCCCTGGAAGAGGACGTCCCGCCGCCCCCGGAGTGCTCCGTGGGACGGGAACGCCTCGGCGAGCGTCCGTCCGGTCGAACGGTTGAGGATCACCCCGACGGCGCCGCCGCGGGCGTGGCGCGTGACCAGCACGACGGTCTCGGCGAAGTTCGGATCCGTCAGCTCGGGCCGGGCCACGAGGAGCACGCCGTTCGGGCGCTCCCGCGCGGCGGGGGCGCCGGGAACGCCGAGCGCGAGTACGGTGAGGAGCAACGCGCCGATCACCGGCGACCGCCGTGGCTCCGAGGGCGTGGAGGAACCGAGCACACGCGATCCCCTCAAGGGGTGTTGGGGGGAGCGGCGGGCGCTCACCCCGACGTCGACTTCAGTCGTCGTCCCAGGAGCGCGAGCGCTGCAGCGCGCGGCGCCGCTTCTTCCGCGCCTGCGCCTGCTTCCGCTTGCGCTTGACGGACGGCTTCTCGTAGAAGGCGCGGCGCTTCATCTCCTGGAAGGTGCCGTCCTTCTGCATCTGCTTCTTCAGCGTCTTCAGGGCGGCCTCGATCTGGTTGTCGAACACCTCGACCTTCAGCACGCGCACGGCCCCCCCGGCGTCATCGGCGTCTCAGGTGCGAGGTTGTGCGGTACGTGGGCTGGGCCATCGAGCGGTCCACGACGTTCATCTGCACGAGGCGCTTCGTCCCCGAGGCCACGGCCGCCGAGATCGTCGGGAAGCGATCGTGCGACTCCTCGATGACCTCTCCCGCGTAGTTGACGATCCGCCAGCGCCACTCGGGGCACGACGGGGTCGAGAACGCCGTCACTTGCACGCAGCCCTCCTCTCACAGTCGTGACCGCGGCGCCGGCCGCCTCGGCCGTCGCCATCTCGACGCCGCCCGCCCGCGCGAACCCCCTGCGCAGACGCTCGCTGGACGTGGAAAAGGACAGGCCCCTGCCAGAGACGCGGTCCGATGGAGGGGGTCCAGGCCCCGATAGCATGCCACATTTCGGGGCCGGACGCCGCGGGAAACGGGCCCGGGGCGGCCCGCGCTAGGCGGCGCCTGGCGATTCCCGGGGCTGGCAGGGCAGCTCGAGCGTGAACACGGCGCCGCCGTCCGGGCGGTTCGCGGCTCGGAGCGACCCGCCGAGCCGCTCGACGATGCCGGAGGACACCCAGAGCCCGAGCCCGGTCCCCTCGCCGGGCGGCTTCGTCGTCGTGAACGCGCCGAAGATCCGCGGGAGCACGTCCGCCCGGATGCCGGGCCCCGTGTCGAGGACCTCGACGCGCACCCGCCCATCCGCCTCGGACAGCCGGACGGTGAGGCGGCGCGCGCCCGCGTGGGCGGCCATCGCCTCGTGCGCGTTCTGGACCAGGTTGAGCAGCACCTGCTGGATCTCGCCCTCGTCCGCCAGGACGGGCGGGACGCGCGCGAGCTCGGTCGTCACCTCGACCCGCGAGCGCCCGAGCTCCGGGCCCTTCAGCTCCAGCACCCACGCGATCTGCTCCTCGAGCCGGCACGGCCGGGGCGCCGCCGCCTCGCCGCGCGAGAAGCGCAGGAGGTCCTGCAGCATCCCCGCCGCCCGCGACGTCTCCCTGACGATGACCCGGAGGCGCTCGCGCGCCTTCTCCGGATCGTACGAGCCGACCAGCATCAGCTCCGCCTGCCCGAGGATCATCGCCAGGCGGTTGCGGATCTCGTGCGCCACGCCCGCGGCGAGCTTCCCGACGGTCGAGAGCTTCTCGTACGCCTCGAGCTGGCTCTCGGCGTGCTGGAGGTCCTCGAGCTGGCGCCGGGTCGCCGAGTAGAGCTGCGCGTGCTCGAGGGCCAGGCCGATCTGGTGCGCGCTGGCCTCGAGGAGCGCGACCTCCGACTCCGTGAACCGCGCGCGCGTCCGGCGGCCGAGCGACAGGGTGCCGAGGATCCGCCCGTGGCTCTGGATCGGCACGCAGACGAACGCGCGGATCCCCTCCCGCGCGACCACGGCCCGCGCCGCGGGCAAGAGGTCCGGCGCCTCGGCGGCCTCCGGCAGGCACGCGGTCTGGCCGCTCGCCGCGACCCGCCCGATGACCCCCTGGCCGACCGCGAGCTCGCGGTTGACGTCGCGGAGCGGCGGGCGCAGCCCGCGGTCGCCGCGCAGGTGCAGCGTCCGGCCGTCCGGGGACAGCAGGTGCAGGCTCGCGATCTCGTGGCCGGTCACCTGCGTGAGCGCGTCGAGCGCGACGCGGAGCACCTCGTCGACGTCGAGGCTCGCGCCGATCGCCCGGCTGATCGTGTGCAGGATGCGCAGGTGCGGCTCCACCGACCCTCGCCGGCTCGCCGCCCCGCGCTCGACCAGCTCGGCGAGGCGCTCGATCTGCCAGTCGCTCGCGTTGACGAAGTAGAAGGCGCTCCCGTCGAGGTCGGTGCGGACCACGACCGACGCGATCTCCAGCCGCACGGCGCCGCCCGGGAGTGGGAGCGCGAGCGTCGCCGATTGCCCGGGGCTGAGCCCGGCGCTCGAGCGGACCTTGATGCCGCCGGTGCTGAGATCAACCGACGTCGCGTCCCATTCCGGCCCGTTGCTCTCGTGCACTCGCAACGACAGCGCGACCGGGGCGCGCGGGGCGCCGCGTCGCTCGGTCGGTGGCCGGGCGCCGGGCGGCGTCCGCCCGCTCGGGCCGAAGCACCCGAGCACCTCTTCCAGGCGCTCGAGCGCCACGGGCTTGCCGAGGAAGTCGAACGCCCCGAGCGCGAGGCACTCCTGAGCCTGGCTCTCCGTCACCCGTCCCGAGATCACCACGATCGGCACGCGCAGCTCGCGGACCGTCTGGAGCCTGAGGAAGTCGAACCCGCTCATCCCGGGCAGGTAGATGTCGAGGAGGACGACGTCGGGGGGCTCGGCCAGCAACACGTCGAGCGCGGCCTCGGCCGTGTGCACGATGCGCGGCTCGTGGCCGATCTCCGCGAGGAACTCCTGGAAGATCTCGCAGAGGTTCTCGTCATCCTCGATGACTAGGACGCGCATGGCGGGCCAGCCCTGGTCCTCGGCGGCCCCGAGGGCCGGCACCGCGGCCGGCCCCAGGGTTGCGCCCACGCCCGAGCGAAGTGCTCGTCGAGTCGTTGGGTAAGCAAGCGATGTACCATGGCAGGAGAATCTCCTAACCCGTTGCAGGACAAGACTATTTTGCGCTCGCGCCCCGAAGTGCGGCTGGATGATTCCTCTTCAGCCAACCCGGGACGAACGTACTGGGCTTCCGGAATACGCGTTTGTTAATCGCCGCTTAGGGGCCGTGCGGTCGAACCTGGAAAGCCTCTTGTCACTTGCCGCCGACTACCCTCAGGGGCGGACGACGAAGGCCCCCTTCGCGATCATCCACTTGTGGCCCCACCCGCAGGTGCCGGTCCCGTCCATCCCCGAGTCCACGCAGAGCACGTCGAAGGCCCCGACGCGTCTGGCCGTGAAGGTGACCGACCGGATCGAGGCGTCCTTCTGGCTCACGGCCTCGGCGAGCGTGGCCGGGCCGCCGTTCCTGAAGGGCTGGCCGTTGAGGACCGCGGCGACGTTCGTCGTCACGTACACCGGGTGGGCGGCGATCCCGATGATGTGCTCGACGTTGCCGAGGGCCAGGTCCTCCTGGACCTTCGCCGGGACCCTCGGGTCGCCCGGCGAGAGCCCGCCGACCGCGAGCTTCAGGCTCCGCTTGTTGTACTCGAGGAAGACCTCCCGCGGCAGCGCCTGGGCCGGCACGATGACCAGCGTGACGGTCTCTCCCACCTTCACCTCGATCGCCTGGCGCTCCACGAGCCCGCTGTCGTAGAACGCGTAGCCGTAATGGTAGGGCACCACGTAGAAGACGATTCCCGTCCCGCTCGGCGCCGGGGGCCCGAGCGAGATCTTCCCGAGGAAGGCGAGCCCGGTGATGCCGGTGAGCCCGGCCAGGACCAGCGCCGCCGCGGCGGTCGCCCACGGGAGCGGCCGCGGGCGCGCCGGTGTGGGCGCCGCGGGCCGGAGCCCGGCTAGAGCAGGCCGCTGCCCAGGGTCCACAGGCTCGCCAGCGTCAGGACCAGCGCGAGTCCCGCGATCGGCAGGAACGAGGCGACGCCGCTCGCCCGGTCGGCCGCCGGGCCCGGCGCGGTCCGGCGCAGCGCCTCCAGGCTCCAGAGGAGCCCGCCGAGGAGCAGCGCGACCTGGAGCCCGTACACGGCGAGCGGCCCCAGCAGGTCAGTCGCGCTCGCCCGCTCGGGCATCACGCGGTTCCACGGGAAGTCGAGCAGCAGCGCGCTCGTCACGTTCGAGAGGACACCCCAGGTCCTGAAGGCGTGGTCGAGGAGATCCGCCAGAAGCTTCGAGAGCCCGACCGGGATCAGCGCGTAAGCGTAGCGCGTGAAGAGCGCGCGGGTCGTCACCCGCGCGGAGCCCGACGCCCACCGCGAGAGCAGGCTCGCGGCGTGGAGGAGCCCGAGCGTGGCCCCGAGACCGACCCCGAACACGAGCACGACCGCGGCGAGGCGCGGGGGGTCGTTCGGCGGCACCCCCGCGGGCAGGAGCCGCGCCAGGAGGGAGCGCAATTCGGGGAGAAACGCCAGCGCGAGCAGCGGGACCACCGTCGCCAGCCCCACGATGACGGCGGCGGCGCAGGCGCCGTCCAGGCGCGGCCGCGACATCGCCCAGAGGTCGCGCCCCGGCGCGCGCCAGCGCAGGGCGATGTTGTCGTGGGGGCAGCTCTTCACGCACTCGGTGCAGAGAATGCAGTGGAGGTTGCTCTCCAGGCCTCCGCCGGGAAACTCCCCCATCGGGCAGCCGTAGCGGCGCGCGTTGCCGCGGTAGCAGTCCTTCGTCGGGCAGGCGTTCCGGCAGGGCGCGGGATCGCGGCGCCGCAGCTCGAACACCGAGGTCAGGGCGCAGGTGCCGATGAACGCCGTCAGCGGGCAGAGGTACCGGCAGAACGCCCGCCGCTCGAACACGAGGCTCACCCACGCGGCGCCGAGCGCGAGGACGGCGATGAGCCCCGCCGTCATCCGCGGGCTGTTCGACATCCCGTACCCGTTGTCGAGGAACACGAAGACCACGAACAGCGCGGTCGGCAGCCAGAGGTTGCGCAGGCGTCTCGGCCACGGCAGGCCGAGACCGGCCGTGTAGCGCGACCCCCACCACGGGCTCAGTCGCTGGAGCCACTCGGGGATGGCCCCGATCGGGCAGACGAGGCACCAGGCGCGCCCGACGAGCACGAACGACACGAGCAGGCCGCCCCACCAGACGATCCAGGTGACGACGGTCCCGAAGTTGGCGCTCGGGTGCTCGAGGCCGACGGCGGCGGAGACCAGGACGACGACGACCAGCGCCAGCGTCGGCAGGACGGTCCAGAACTGGAACGAGGGAAGCAGGACGGCGCGGCGGACCGGCCCGAGCCGCGTCAGCTCGCGCCGGTCGAGCCCGGCCCCGGGCGTCGTGCTCATCCGCGGGGCCTGCCCGCGCGGAACGCGACGCCGACCACCACCGCCAGGCCGAGGAGCGAGGCGATCCAGGGCGCCCCGCTCCCGGGCGCCGCGCGGGGCGAGCCCACCACGAGCTTCGCCTTCATGGAGGCGTGGCCGAGGCCGCAGAACACGCTGCACTGGATCGTGTAGACGCCCTCGGGGAGGTTCACGGTGACGGCCGGCGAGCGCGCGACCTGCCCGGCCCGGAGCTGGAGGTTCACGCCGAGGTCGTTGATGGCGAGGCCGTGCTGGATGTCCTCGCTGATCCCCGCGAGGCGGAGCGTCTCCCCGGGCGCCACGCGGACCACCCTCGGGCGGAAGCCCCAGGCCTGGGCCCGGATCGCGACCTCCCGCGTCGTCCCGGGAGTGGGGGCGTCGGCCGGCGAGGCCGTGGCGCCCGGTCCCTCGGCGAGCCAGACGATCCCGAGCGCGAGGAGCAGCACCGCCGCCGCGGTCGGGAGCAGCGCGCGGAGCACGGGCCTCACGCGCGGCTCCCCTCGCCCAGGCCGAGCTCCCGCCAGACCACGCGCTTGAGCGCCGTGAACGCCGGCGCGAGCCTCGTCTCCAGCGTGCGGGGTCTCGGCAGGTCGACCCTGACCTCGGCCCGGACGCGGCCGGGCCTCGGCGAGAACACGACGATGCGGTCGGCGAGCCAGAGCGCCTCCTCCACGTCGTGCGTCACCAGCACCACGGTCCGCCGCCGGTGCGCCCACACGGCGTGGAGCGCCTCCTGCATCCGCGCGCGGGTCTGCGCGTCGAGCGGGCCGAAGGGCTCGTCGAGCAGGAGGAGCGTGGGGTCGGTCGCCAGCACGCGCGCGACCTCCACCATCTTCGACATCCCGGTGGAGAGCTCAGCCGGATACGCCCGCTCGTAGCCCTGGAGCCCGATCAGGCCGAGCAGCTCGCCGACGATCGGCTCCCGCGCCGGCGCCGGGACTCCCTTGGCCAGGAGGCCGAATTCAAGATTCTGGCGGACGGTCATCCACGGGAAGATGGCCTCCTCCTGGAAGACGTACCCGCGCTCGGGGCTCGGCCCGGCGACCGGGCGGCCGTCGCAGAGCGCCGTGCCCCGGGTGGGCGGAAGGAACCCGGCCACGATGCGCACGAAGGTCGTCTTGCCGCAGCCGACCGGCCCCACGATCGCCAGGAACTCGTCGTCGCCCACCTCGACGGTCACCCCGTCGAGGGCGCGCGTCGGCGTGCGCCCCTCGTAGGTGTAGGCGAGGTCCGCGACCTGGAGCCGCGCCCGCCCGCTACCCAACCCGCCGCCTCATCCAGCGGGTCGCCCACCGGTAGGCGACGAGCACCGCCACGTCCGACACGAGCACCAGCACGCCCGTCGTCGCGATCGCGACCACGATCGTGGGAACCCGCGGGTACGCCCCGGCCAGCGCCAGGAGGTAGCCGAGGCTCGGCATCGCGGGCTTGATCAGCTCGGCGACCACGATCGTGACCCACGCGAGCGCCGTCGCGATGCGCACGCTCGAGACGAGGGAGGGCAGCGCCGCCGGGAGCACGAGCCGGCGGAGCACCAGGACGCGCCCGGCGCCCAGCGAGGCGGCCGCGTCCAGGTAGACGCGCGGGATGCGCCGCGCCCCCTCGAAGGCGCCGTGGAGCGTCACGATCGCGACGGCCGTGGCGATCAGCCCCACGCGGGGCCCCTCGCCGAAGCCGAACCAGAGCACGTAGAGCGGAAGCAGCGCGAAGGCGGGCGTGAAGCGGAAGAAGGCGACCCAGGGCCCGAGGAGGGACTCGAGCCCGGCTGCCCGCCCCATCGCCAGCCCGAGCGGCAGCCCCACCGCCGCCCCGAGCAGGACGCCGGCGAGGACGCGGCCGCTGCTCACGAGGACGCTCGCCTGCAAGATCCCCGCGCGGACGAGGAAGACCGCCTCCTCGGCGAGCGAGGCGTAGCGCGGCGTGAGCTCCACGTCCTCGATGTAATGCGTGGCCATCCAGATGCGGCGGGGAAGCACCCGGCTGCCGATCTCCGACACCACCCCGTAGAGCAGGGCCAGCGCCACGAGCGCGACGAGCGCCCGCCTCACGGGGGCCGACGCGGCGGCCGTTACCACCGCCGCGCCGCCTTGCGCCAGCCCATGAGCCGGTCGCCGAGCACGCGCGCGGCCGCGTCCATCGCGGCGCCCGCGGTGGCCAATCCGACGATGCCCACCATCACCACGGCCGGATCGACGGCGACCTGGAGCCGCGAGGACCAGAGGCCCCCCCCCACGATCAGGTGGCCGAGGCCGTTGTTCGCCATCAGCATCTCGACGCCGACGGTCGTCATCCAGGCGATCAGGAGCGCGTAGCGCAGCCCGGACAGGACCGAGGGCGCGACCGCCGGCACGAGCACCCGCCAGAACAGGAGCCGGCCGCGGGCGCCGAGGGCCCGCGCGGCCTTCACGTAGATGTCCGCCACGTCGCGGGCGCCGTGGTAGGTCGGGATCACGGCCGTCGTGAACACCGCGTAGACGATCGGCACGAGCAGGTGCGCCTCGGCGTGGCCGAGCCAGAGCATCACGTAGGCGATCAGCGCGAGGGGCGGGACGGATCGGAATAGGACGTAGACGGGATGCAGATACTCGGCCGCCGCGCGGTTCCATCCCATCCAGAGCCCCGTCAGGATGCCGAGCAGGCCGCCCACGACCATCCCGACCAGGACTCTCGCCGTGCTGGCCAGCAGCGCCCCCTGGAGCGTGACGCCTTCCTTGATGAGCCCCGACAGGTGGTCGAGGCCGTGATGCGCGTGGAGGCCCGCGCCGGCCACGGCGGCCTGGCCCGTCAGGAGCCCGTGGAAGGCGCCGAGGAGCGCTCCGAGCGTCGGGAGGATCTCGGGCTGTCCGTAGACCTGGGCGGCGAGCCCGTACCCACCGACGAGCGCGGCGACAGAGAGGAGACCGAGCGCCGCGCGTCGCCCCCCGGAGCTCTTCATGCCGAGGAGGACCGGGCAAACGGAGTGCCAGGGTCCGACGAGCCCAAGTGCCCGAGCTTCAAGCGCT
>Ga0154364_1061_pt2 | contig 17335 bp, 18 predicted proteins | sample RifGroA2_FD_115892 | JGI IMG/M metagenome (GOLD analysis project Ga0154364, IMG submission 115892) | Candidatus Rokubacteria bacterium GWA2_73_35 | reverse complement strand
GAGCCCGATGAACGGCGTCGCGCTCGCCGTGGTCGCGAGGAAGCCGAGGTAGCGCTCGAGCTGTGCGATCTCGTGCGCCGCCACGCGGCGGAGCGCGCGCTGCACGGCCTCGAGCCGCTCGGCGCCCAGCCCCTCGTCCGGCTCGTCGTAGACGGGATCGAGGCCCTCGGGCAGGCGCGACACCTCCTGGTAGGCCGCCGAGTACAGCTGGGCGAGAGGGCTCTCGCGCATCGTGCGCGCCGCACCGTGGATGATGGACGCGCGCCGTCCCTCGCGGAAGACCTTGAGGAAGGCGAGCGTCTGGCGCCGCACGCGGCGGAACTGCCAGGCCTTCTCGACGATGAGACCCCAGCTCGAGATCGAGAAGACCAGCAGCACGGCCAGGACGAACTTCGCGACCGGGCCCGCGTTCAGGACGAGAGCGAGCACGCCGTTGCCGAGAGTGTCCGCGGTGGGCACGAGGACTCCTTACGTTGGTTTCCGTTTATGATACCGAAGCGCCGCGTGGAGTGTCAAAATAACCGCATCGTGCGGCGCCTGGTCGTCCCCCTCGTCACGCTCGCCTGCCTCGCCGCCGGCGCGCCGGCGGACGGGAGCACCGACGTCCGGGCCGCCGTCGAGGCGTTCGTGGCCCGGCTCCAGGACGTCAGCATCGCCGACCTCCTGATCGAGCAGACCCTGACGCTCTACGACCCCGCCGGCCGCCTCCCCCAATCGACGGGCGAGCAGCGGGTCTTGTTCAAGCTCCCCCAGCGCCAGCGCGTCGAGCAGAAGGTGGAGGGCCGCCGCGAGGTCCGGCTCTGGGTGGGCGACCGGGTCTGGGTCCGCCAGGCCGACGGCAAGACCTACGCGGTGCCCGCGACCGAGCGCGGGGGTGACCGGACGTACCTGCTGGTGCCGTTCCGACGGAGCGCGGCCGACCTGCTGGCCGAGTGGCGCGCCCGGGGCGTGCGCGAGGACGTGAGCCACACCACGCGCGTGGCGGGCCGGCCGGCACTCGTGATCGGCGCGCGCCCCGGGGAGCAGGACGTCCCCGCCGTCTGGTTCGACCGGGAGTACGGCGTGCTGCGTATCGTCACCCGCGAGCGCTTCCCGAAGGGGCCAGCGCTCGTCGACATCACCTTCTCCGAGCATCGGCCGCTCCGGGGCGGGTTCCACTTCCCGTACCGGCAGGAGGTGTTCGTGGACGGGCGGCTCCTGATGCGGATCACGGTCCGCTCGGTCGCCGCCAACACGGGCCTCCCCGACGCGCTCTTCGACCCCGAGGCGCTCGCGCGGGAGCGCTGAGTGGCTGTCAACAAATCGCGTTCTCGAGGGGCGCCGCGGCGCAGCATGGGCGCCCCGAGGGCTGGGGGGCTTGGGGGGCGCCCGGAGCCCCCCAGGTACTGAGAGTGCGCTTCGCGTTCCTCGGCACGTCGGGCGCGATCCCCTCGCCGGCGCGCGACACCACCTCGATCGTCTTCAGCGTGCCGGAGGGCGCGCTCCTGATCGACTGCGGCGGGAGCCCGGCGGGGCGGCTCCGGCTCGCGGGCGTCGACCCGCTGGCGCTCGCGCACGTGCTGATCACGCACCTGCACCCCGACCACGCCTACGGGCTCCCCGCACTCGTCCAGAGCCTGATCCTCCTCGGGCACGCGGCGCCCCTCACGGTGCTCGCCCGCCCCGAGCACGTCGAGCCGCTCCGGAGCCTGCTGGCGCTCTTCGGCGTCCTCGAGCGCCGCGGGATGTTCCCGCTCCGCTTCCAAGCCCTCGACCTCGCCGAGGGGGCGCGCGCGCTCGCGCTCGGCCCGCTCACGGTCGCCACGTCCCCCGTCGAGCACGGCGCCATGCCCAACGTCGCGGTCCGCGTGGACCCCCACCGGGGCCGGAGCGTCGTCTACTCCTCGGACACACGGCCCTCGGAGGCGGTGGTGCGGCTGGCGCGCGGCGCGGACACGCTGATCCACGAGGCGACCTTCCCCGCCCGCGACCGCGGGCGCTTCGGCACCCACTCGACCGCCGAGGAGGCGGGCGAGATCGCGGCGCGCGCGGGCGTCCGGCGCCTGATCCTGGCGCACATCGAGGCCGACTACCACGACGAGGTGGACGCGCTGGCCGCCGAGGCGCGGACGCGCTTCGGGGGCGAGGTCGAGATCGCGCGCGAGCTGGTCCCGTACCCCCTCTAGCCAGGCGTACGCGGGAACGCTGAACCCGCGAGGGCGCCGTGCCGGTCGGTGCGCTCACCCGAGAGGCGGCGCCGGGGAGGGGTCGCTCGACCACGCGGCGCGCGATCGCATCGCCGTCTGGCGGCTTCACTCCATCCGGACGCACGCGGCCCGCATGGGTGCGTGGCGGGAACGGATTCTCGTCGACCCCTCCCCGGCGCCGCCTCTCGGGCGAACCACCGCCGTCGCCCGACCGTCTCGCGAATTCGTCGTTCGCGAATGACGCGGGTCAGCGGGAGACGTGGGGGTTGCCGGCGATCCAGAAGCGGAGGCGCAGGGCGGTTGAGCGCGTGATGCCGATGCGCGGGCCCGCGGCGATCCGGAAGTCGCGCGGCGCGTCGGGCGGCTCGATCGTGAGACGATCTCCGGTCAGGTCGGCGCGGTTGTCGCGGCGCGTGATCCCGAGCGCCCGCGTGAGGTTGCCCGGGCCGCTCGCCAGCCGCGGCGAGCCCGGGGCGACGCCGCGCCGGCGGGCCATCGCGCGGAGCCCGAGCACGGGCTCGAGCGCGCGGATCAGCACGCAGCCGGGCCGGCCCCGGCGCCCCGCGATCGCGTTCAGGCAGCAGTGCATCCCGTAGTTCAGGTAGACGTAGGCGATGCCGCCCTCGCCGTAGAAGAGGTCGCGGCTGCCGGGCCGGAAGGCGGCGTGCGAGGCGCGGTCCTCTGGGCCGAGGTACGCCTCCGTCTCGACGATGCGCCCGGCCGTGACGGTCGGGCCGCGGTGGGCGACGAGCACGCAGCCGAGCAGGTCGCGCGCGACGGCGCGCGCGGGGCGCGCGTAGAAGCGGCGGGGCAGGGGCATCGGTGCCCTGGCGCTAGGCGGCGGCGAGGCGCTGGGTGACGAGGCGGCGGAGCGACTCGTAGTCGAACGCGGTGCCCGCGCGGCTCGGCAGCTCGGCCTCGGTCTTGAGCCCGGTCTCGCTGATGATCGCGCAGATCGTCTGCGCGGGGTCCAGGCGACGCTCGGCGAGGAGCTTGATCAGCACCGCCAGCGTGGCGACGCCCGTCGGCCCGGCCCAGACGCCCTCGGTGCGCGCGAGCCGGCGCTGCGCGGCCAGGATCTCCTCGTCCTCCGCGTCGCCGGCGAGCCCCCGGTCCGCGCGCAGGAGCCGCAGGACCCACGCGCCCTTCCGTCCCGGGTTGCCGGCCGCGAGCCCCTCGGCCACCGTGTAGCCGATCTTGAGCGGCGTGATCGCGCCGCCGTCGCGGAAGGCGCGGACGACCGCGTTGGCCCGCGTCGCCTGCGCGGCGACCATCAGCGGCACGCGCGCGATCAGGCCCGCCTCGCGCAGCTCGCGGAAGCCGCGCGCGGCGGCGACGAAGGTCTCGCCGACGGCGACCGGCGCCACCACGACGTCGGGCGGCGTGAAGCCCGTCTGCTCGGCGATCTCGTAGGCGAGCGTCTTCTTGCCCTCGTGCTTGTAGGCGTTGCGCGAGGCGCCGCAGTCGAAGAAGAGCCGCTCCTCCACCAGGCGGTCCCAGTGCGCGATCAGGTCGTCGTAGACGCCCTGGTAGATGACGAGGTCGGGCGTGGTCGCGGCCATGTGGAGGAGTTTCGGCGCCGAGGCGCGCTCGTACGCGAAGACCAGCGAGCGGAGCCCCGCGCGCGCCGAGTACGCGGCGACGGACGAGCCCGCGTTGCCCGAGCTGACCACGGACGTCGCCGCGTAGCCGAACTGCAGGGCGGCGGCGACCGCCGTCGCGGACGACCGGTCCTTCACCGTGCCCGTCGGATTCGGGCCGTCGTACTTGAGCAGGAGCCGGCGGACGCCGAGCGCCCGCCCGAGCCGGGGGCAGTCGAGGAGCGGCGTGCCGCCCTCTCCGAGCGTGACCCGGTGGGCGGGGTCGGCGATGGGGAGCATCGCCGCGTAGCGCCAGAGCCCCGTGCCCGCGAACGCCGCGGGGCCGGCCTTCGCCAGCCGCGCCAGGTCGTAGGTCAGCTCGAGGAGGCCGTGGCAGCGCTCGCACTCGAGGCGGTAGCCGAGCGCGTGGGCCGCGCCGCAGTCGATGCAGACGAGGCGCTCCGCCAGGGACTCGGTCACGCGAGCCTCCCGAAGCGCTGCTCCACCGCGGCCAGCAGCTCCTCGATGCGGTGGCGCAGCGTGTGCTCGGCGAGCGCCCGCCGGCGCGCGTTCGCGCCGATCGCCCGCGCCTCGTCGGGATGCCCGAGGTAGTGCTCGAGCTGCCGCCGGAGCTCCGGGAGATCGCGGTAGCCGACGATCTCCTCGCCGGGCTTGAACAGCGCCGGGAGGTCCTCCTTGAGGTCCACCACCTGGCAGGCGCCGGCCGCGGCCAGCTCGAAGGCGCGCGTGTTGACGCCGACGATGTCGTTCATCGGGTGGTGGTGGTTCAGGGAGAGCGTCGACGCCGAGTAGACGCAGAGCTTGTCGCGCCCGAACACCGGCGGGCCAGCGAGCGCGCGCACCGCGGGGTCCTCGGCGTCCCGCCAGCCCGCGCCCCAGACGCGCAGGGGGTAGTCCGCGAGCGCGCGGACGAAGCGCTCCCGGTACGGGTAGCGGTTGCCCACGAAGGCCACGGGCGCGCCGAAGCGTCCGGCCTCTTCGGGCGTCGGCGTCACCGGGTGGTGCGCCTCCGGCACGCAGTACATCGGCAGGTAGGCGAGGTTCGTGAGCCCGACCTGCTCGAGGCTGCGCAGCGCGTAGCGCTCCTTCGTGAAGAACAGGTCGTACGCCTCGATGCACTCGAATGGGATCATCCAGAGCGGGTTGTCGGGGAAGACGTTCAGGAAGCGCGCGCCGGTGCGCGCGCGGATGCGCCGGATCGCGCCCGGCGTGATCGGCCCGCCCTTGACGACGAGCACGAGGGCCGGCCGCCACGCCGCGCACGCGCGTTCGAGCTGCCGCAGGATCCAGAGCTGGTACGCCGCCTTCGTGCCGCGGTTCTTGTAGAGGGCGTTGTCCTTGCGGTACTCGAAGGTGCGGACCTCGTGGCCGAGGGCCTGGAGCTCCCCGGCGAAGTCCATGCCCATGAGGCCCGGCCGCGCGAACGGGAGCACGATCAGCCAGCGCACGGTTCGTAGCCTAGCACAGGGGATGCGCGCCCCGTCCGGCCGCGCCGGAGGCCGCTCCCGCCGACGTCGAGACCGTGAACGAATCGCGTGGTCGAGCCGCGCCCCGGGTTCCCCGTGGCGCGTGCGAGCGCGGGGGGCAGGGGGGCCCGTCGAGGCCCCCCATGTTCTCAGGCGACGGCGGTCGCGCGCGCCTGGCGGAAACGGACCGCGAAGAGCGGGTCGAAGAGCGCCGCGGTGGCGACGAGGGCGGCGTCCGCGCCCTCCCGCAGGAGCCACTGGGCGCGCTCGACGCTCGTGATGCCGCCGACGGCGAGCACCGCGCGGTCCCAGGCGCCCGCCCGGCGCCACACGAGCATCTCGAGGACCTGGCGCGAGGCGATGGGGAAGGTGTCGGCGCCGACGATCTCAGCCCGCTCGCGGCCCGTCCCCTCGAAGGCGGCGTTGCCCCGCTCGTCCAGGACCTGGCGGCGGACGCCGGGGACCAGGACGAAGCCGCCCGCCCACGGCGCGAGCTTGGTCGCCGTCTCGTGCAATTGCCGCGGGCTCCTGAAGGGACCGAGCCGGGCGAGCACGGGCACGCTCACGCCGGTCCGCACGCTGTAGAGGATCTGCGCCGCCAGCGGGACGTTCTCGTAGATCATCAGCGGCTGCGGGGCGTAGGGGTCCGCCACCGCCAGGTGGACCTCGACCGCGTCGGCGCCGCTCTCCGCGGCCCAGGCCGCGCAGCTCGCGTAGTCGGCGACGAGCGCGTCCGCGTCGCCGTCGGGGCGGGGCGTGCCGAGCACGCTCACGATCAGGACCTGGCCTCGGCCGATCCGCTCCTTCGCCCGCCGCACGTCCCTGCGCCAGACGTCGGGCTCCATCGACGGCTCGCCCAGGGAGACCGCGACGGTCGCGCCGTTGGCCGCCGGGCGCCGGGCCACGACGGCCACGCGCTCCTGGTTCTCCACGTGGCGGATGTTCGGCAGCGGGAGGGCCGGCCGGGAGACCGAGCGGACCGTGGCGTAGGTCAGGACGTCGAAGCCGAGCCGGGCGTAGCCCTCGACCCACCGCGAGTTGAGCAGGGGGCCCGCGGAGATGCCGAGAGGCGAGTCGAGGGGATGGCCGAAGAGCCGGCCCCCGGGGCCCGAGGGGAGTCTCCGGATCCTCGGCAGGGCCGGGGCGTGACCGTAGTTCCAAACGTATGAACGATCCAGGCGATACGCGGCTTGCGGAATGGCCCGATCACTCCTCACTCTCGTCAGATGTCCCGCAAGCACCTAGTATATCAGCTACTTACAGCCCTGCGCCAGGTCTTATTCGCCGGTCCGACCCGGCTCTCTAGCGAAACGCCGGCATCACCTCGCGGGCGATCAGCTCGATCTCCCGCATGATGTGGGCGTGAGGCATGCCGGGAAAGAAGGTCCGGCAGATCAGGTGGGTCATCCCGTACTGCTCGACGAACCGACGGATCTGGCGCCGGCACTCGTCGGGACCGCCGATGATGAAGCGGTCGGCCATGAGCTTGTCCAGATCGGTCGCGATGCCGGCGTCGATGAACGGGTGACGCCAGCCGCCCGCGTACTCCTTGCGGTAGGCGACCATGATGTGCTCCTCGGCCAGCTCCCGCGCCCGCCGATCCGTGTCGGCGATGATGAGGTCCCGCGTGAGCGGCCACTCCTGCGGCGCCGGCCGGCCCGCGGCCACGAGGTTCGCGAGGAACTGCCGCTTGCCCGCGAGGAGGCGCGCGAGGTCGGCCGTGGGCCCGGGGATCCAGTTGTCACCGAGCGTGGCGGCGCGCCGCAGCGTGAGGTCGCCCCAGCCGCCGATCCAGAGCGGGGGATGGGGCGTCTGGACGGGCCGGGGCTCGAGCCGGCCCTCGACCGTGTAGTACGTCCCCTTGAAGCTCACCCGGTCCCGGGTCCAGAGGCCCCGGACGATCTCGAGCTGCTCCTCGAAGCGCGCGCCGCGCCGGGCGAGGTCCACGCCGTAGAGCGCGAACTCGTCGGGCTTGTAGCCGAGCGCGATGCCGAGGACGGCCCGCCCGCCCGACATCACGTCGAGCAGCGCGACGTCCTCGGCCAGGCGCACGGGGTGGTAGAACGCGGCGACGGCGATGTCGGTGCCGAGCGTCACGCGCGAGGTGCGCGTGGCGAAGCCCGCGAGCACCGTGAACGGCGAGGGCCAGTAGTGGTTCGCGACCGAGTGGTGCTCCTCCATCCACACGGAGTCGAACCCGAGGTCCTCGGCGCGCGTGACCTCCTCGAGCGCCTCGCGGTAGTAGTGTCCGCCCTCGATCGGGATGAAGCCGAGCTTGAGTCGTGCCATGGGCCCAGAGCCTAGCACGGGCGCGCGCCGCCGGTCACTTGACAGCCGCTTCGGGGCTGAGCCATCGTGGGGCACCCCCCCGAAGGAGGCGCCGCCGATGAAGGGCATGCACGGGTACTTCGCGCTCCAGAACCTGCCGGAGGAGAAGATCACCGACAAGATCTCGCGCCGGGTGCTCACCGGCGCGCAGGGGATGCTCGTCTTCTGGTCCATCAAGAAGGGCGCCCACGCCGCCGCCCACGCGCACCCCCACGAGCAGATCGCCTGGATGATCTCGGGGAAGATGGAGTTCCGCCTCGGCGCCGAGCGGCGGACGTGCGGCCCCGGCGACCTCGTGGTGATCCCGGGCGGGGTCGAGCACGAGGCGTGGTTCCCCGAGGACGTCGAGGTCGTGGACGTCTTCGCGCCCCCGCGCGAGGACTTCCTCACGGGTGACGCGCCGGCGTACATGCGCCAGGGCTAGCGGCTGGGCATGACCGACGAACTCACGCCCGCCGAGCGGGCCGCGCTGGCGCCGTACTTCACGGCCCTCGACGGTCCGGTCTTCGCGCTCGTGAACCTCCCCGAGGTCGTCAAGGGCGCGCTGTTCGCGCGCTACTCGCGCTCGCCGAAGTCGCTCCGCCGGCTGTTCCTCGACGAGTTCCTGGGCGCCGGCGCGCTCGCGGCAGCGTCGTCCGGCGGTGCGCGCGGGCTCGCCGCCGCCGCCACGCAGCGCGCCGAGCGGCTCTACGAGCGCGTGTTCGTCGAGTACGGCGACGACTCGGTCGCCCAGCTCGGCGGCGTGCACCTGGCGTGCGAGGGCGCCTCCAACCTCCTCACCAAGATGCTCGAGTGGGGGCGGCTCATGGCCTACCTCGAGCAGTCCACGCGCTACGTCCCCTACGACGACCGCCCGGGCGGGCGGTACCGCTACCACGTCCCGGCGGAGCTCGCGGGCCCCCTGCGGGACCGCTACGTCGCGACGCTCGACCGCGCCTTCGACGCCTACCGGGCGTGGCTGCCGCGCCTGCGCGAGCACTTCGCCGCGAAGCACCCGGCGGGCCCCGGCGAGTCGGAGAGCGCCTGGCGGATGTCGGTCCGCGCCAAGGCGCTCGACACGCTCAGGGGGATGCTCCCGGCGGCGACGGTCTCGAACGTCGGCATCTACGGCACCGGGCAGGCGTGGGAGCAGCTCCTGCTCCGGATGCGCGCCCACCCGCTCGCCGAGGTGCGCGCCTGCGCCGACCTGATGCTCGTCGAGCTGCGGAAGGTCATCCCCGCGTTCCTCAAGCGCGTGGACGTGCCCGACCGCGGCGGCGCCTGGTCGCAGTACCTCGCCGGGACGCGCGCGGCCGCGCGCGAGGTGGCCGAGCGCCTGCTCGCGGGCGCCGCGCCCGCGCCGCGCCCGGAGGTCCTGCTGACCGACTTCGACCCCGACGGCGAGGTGAAGGTCGTCGCGGCCGCGCTCTACGCGGTGTCGGACCTGCCGGACGACCAGCTCCTGGCGCGCGCGCAGGCGATGACGGCGACGCAGCGCGCCGAGGTCCTCGCCGCGTACGTCGGCACCCGCAAGAACCGGCGTCACAAGCCCGGCCGCGCCTTCGAGCGGACGGGCTACCGCTTCGACGTGCTGGGCGACTACGGCGCGTTCCGCGACCTGCAGCGCCACCGCCTACTGACGCTCGAGTGGCAGCGCCTGACGTCGCGCCACGGCTTCGTGCTGCCCGAGGCCGTCACCGAGGCGGGCGCCGAGGCCGACTTCCGGCGCGTGCTCGAGGAGTCGGCGGCACTCCACGATGCGATCGAGGCGGCGGGGCTGCCGGACGTCGCCTCCTACGCGGTGTCCATGGCGTACCGCGTCCGGTTCTACATGGCGATGAACGCCCGCGAGGCGATGCACGTGATCGAGCTGCGGACCGCGCCGCAGGGCCACCCCGCGTACCGCCGGATCTGCCAGGAGATGCACCGCCTGGTCGCCGAGCGCGCCGGCCACCGCGCGATCGCGGCGGCGATGACGTTCGCCGACCACTCCGAGGTGGCGCTCGAGCGCCTCGAGGCCGAGCGCGCGGCCGAGCGGCGGCGCGCGGCGTCGCCGTCCTGAGCGGAGGAGGCGCATGATGGGCAAGCCCGACGCGGCGGCGCAGGCGCGGGCCCGGGAGTACCTGCGCGCGAAGGGCACGCTCGTGGCCGCGCCCGTCGTCCGCGCGCGGATCGCCGACGCGTTCGCCGCGCTCGACGCGTTCCTGACCCAGGTCGATGCCGCGCAGGCCGCGCGCGCGACGATTCCCGGCGAGTGGAGCGTGCAGGAGATCGTGGACCACCTGGTCGAGACCCACCGGCCCGGGCTCGACGAGCTCCGCTGCCTGCTCGCGGGCCGGCGCCCGCCCGGCGAGGCGATCCCCGCGGGCCTCCAATCGAAGGCCCCGCTCCTGCGCCCGTGGCCCTGGCTCCTGCGCGAGCTGCGGCAGGTCCACGGCGACATCCTCGCCGCCCTCGACGGCGCGCCCGCCGACCTCGCGACCGAGGCGCGGGCGCCGCTCGTCATGGTCGTCAACGTGCAGGACGCCGAAGGGCGGAGCGTCCCGGTCCACTGGGTCGAGGACCTCGACTGGAAGGCGTACGCCATCGTCTGGCGCCTCCACGTCGTGGATCACCTGAACCAGGCAAAGAAAGTGCTCGCCGCGCGCTGAGGGACGTCTACGTGCGGGCGAAGTCCTTCTTCGCCGCCTCGAGGGTCTCGGGGGACGCGAGCAGGTCGAGCGCGGTCAGTGCGAGCGCCTTGGCGCCGGCCACCAGGCCCGCGCGGGCCATCGGCGACCGCGCCCACCCGGCGAACTCGCGCGAGTGGCCGGGCACGCCGTCGGGGGAGATCCGGACGTAGGGGTGGATCGTCGGCAGCGCCTGGCTCACGTTGCCGCAGTCGGTCGAGCCGTAGCCGGCCTCGCCGTCGTCGGGATCCACCGGGAAGCCGATGAACGCGAGGTTCCGCTCGAAGAGCCCGGCCATCGTCGGGTTGGGCTTGAGCGGGTCGTGGACGATCGGGTCCACCGTGACGTCGACGCGGCAGCCCGTCGCCGCCGCGGCCCCCTCGACGCACGCGCGGAAGCGCCGCAGGAGCTCCTGGCAGTAGTCCTTCGAGAGCGCGCGCAGGTAGAAGTCGGCGCGCGTGTACTCGGGGATGATGTTCGGCTGCTCGCCGCCCTTGACGATGATCCCGTGCACGCGCGCGTCGGGGCGGAGCTGCTGCCGCATCTGGTCGAGCGAGACGAAGAGCTGGATGACCGCGTTGAGCGCGTTGACGCCGCGCCAGGGCCAGGACGAAGCGTGCGTGGCGGTGCCGTGGAACTCGGCGGTGACCTTGACGATGCCGAGGCTCGGGCGCCACACCATCGTGCCGCAGCGGCCGTGGATCATCATCGCGGCGTCCACGTCGCGGAAGAGGCCGGCCTCCATGAGCTTGACCTTGCCCGCGCCGCCCTCCTCGGCGGGCGTGCCGAGCACGACGACGCGGCCGGGGAAGGGGAGCGCGCCGAGCCCGGCGGCGAGCGCGGCGCCCGCGCCGGCGCCCGCGGTCGCGATCACGTTGTGGCCGCACGCGTGGCCGATGCCGGGGAGCGCGTCGTACTCGGCCATGATCGCGATCGTCGGCCCGGGGCCCGCGCCCTCGACGGTCGCCCGGAACGCGGTGGGTAGGCCCCCCACGCCGCGCTCGACCCGGGCGCGGTGCGCGGCGAGGAACTCGGTGAGCCACGCGTGCGCCTGCTCCTCGCGGAAGGCCAGCTCGGGCGTGTCGTGGATCCGGTGCGAGAGCGCCTCGAGCTCGTCGGCGAGGCGGTCGACCGCGCCCGCGACCCGCGCCTTGAGCGCCTCCGCGGCCGTGCTCACCGGGCGCCCCGGAACTCGTCCTGCGCGCGCCGGACGAGCGCGGGGTCGGCGAGGAGGTCCGCGACCGTCATGGCCATCGTCTTGGCCGAGATCAGCATGCCCTCGCGGGCCAGCGGGCTCACCGCGGCCGCCTCGAAGGCGCGCGAGTGGATGGGCGTGCCGTCGGGCGCGATCTTGACCATCGGCTGGATGGCCGGGATCACCTGGCTCACGTTGCCGATGTCCGAGGACCCGAGGCGGTCCGTGATCTCGGGGGACTCGGTCACGCCGAACCGCGCGAGGTTCGCGCGGAACGCGCCGAGGAGCGCGGCGTTCTTCCGCATGGGCTCGTACGAGGTCTCCCGGTGCTCGACGACCTTGAGCTCCGAGCCCGTCGAGCGCGCGGCGCCCTCGGCGCAGGCGAGCACGCGCTTGTAGAGGTCCCACATGTAGTCGATGCTGCGCGCGCGCACGTAGAAGGTGGCCGCCGCGAACTCGGGGATGATGTTGGGCGCCGCCCCGCCGTGCGTGATGATGCCGTGTACGCGCGCGTCGGGCCGCGCCTGCTGGCGGAGCATCGCGACGTTGTTGTACGTCTGCACGACGGCGTCGAGCGCGTTCACGCCCGCCCACGGGTCGGCGGAGGCGTGCGCGGCCTTGCCCGTGAACTCGAAGCCCACGCGGACGATGCCGAGCAGGTCGGAGTGACCGACCCAGCGGTCGAAGCCGTGGACCATCATGACCGCGTCGACGTCCTTGAAGACACCGCCCGCGATGAGCCGGCACTTGCCGCCCCCGCCCTCCTCGGCGGGCGTGCCGATCACCTGGACGCGCCCCTTCGGGAGCCGGTCGCGGAGCGCCGCGAGCCCGGCGCCCGCGCCCACGCCCGCCGTCGCGATCACGTTGTGGCCGCACGCGTGGCCGATTTGCGGGAGCGCGTCGTACTCGCAGAGGACCGCGATCGTGGGGCCCGCGCCGGTCTCGATCGTCGCGCGGAACGCCGTCTCGACGCCGGCGAGGCCGCGCTCGACCGCGAAGCCCTGCTTGCCGAGGAACTCGGTGAGCCAGGCGGCGGCCTTCACCTCCTGGTAGCCGAGCTCGGGGTTGTCGTGGATCCGGCGGGACAGCGCCTCGAGCTCGTCGCCGAGACGGTCCACCGCCTGGCCGATCTGGTCCTTGAGCGCGCTCATACGGGGTCTCCTGGGAGAGCGGGATCGAGCGCGGACCACTATACCACCGCGCCCGTGTGCTAGGATCGCCGCGTGGCGGCCGCGATCGAGATCGGCGTGGCGATCCCGCAGACCGCGCTCGCGGGCCCGCCCGATCCGCGCGCGATCCGCGCCTGGCTCGCGCGCGCCGAGGCGCTCGGCTTCGCGAGCGCGTGGGTCGTCGAGCAGGTCCTCGGCTCGATCCCGAGCCTCGAGCCCGTCGCGCTGCTCACGTGGGCCGCCGCGCTCACCGAGCGGCTCCGGCTCGGCTCCGCTGTGCTCCTCACCGCGCTCAGGAGCCCGGTGCACCTCGCCAAGAGTCTCGCGAGCCTCGATCACCTCTCGGGCGGCCGGCTCGACGTCGGCGTCGGCCTCGGCGGCAACCCGCGGATCTACCCCGCGTTCGGGCTCGTCGCCGAGGCGCGCGCCGAGCGCTTCGCCGAGGGGCTCCGGCTCGTCCGGCGCCTCTGGACCGAGGAGCGCGTCACCTTCGAGGGCCGCTTCTTCCGGCTCCGGAACGCCTCGATGCAGCCCAAGCCCGTGCAGACGCCGCACCCGCCGCTCTGGTTCGGAGGCCATCACCCGAACGCGCTCCGGCGCGCGGTGGAGCTCGGCCAGGGCTTCGTGGGCGCGGGCTCGGTTGGGACGGCGACGTTCGTCGAGGAGGTGCGGGTCCTGCGCGGAATCCTCCGGGACGCCGGGCGCGACCCCGCCCGGTTCCCCGTCGGCAAGCGCGTCTACATCGCGGTCGACGCCGATCGCGCCCGCGCGGGCCGGCGGCTCGCCGAGTGGTTCGGCGCCTTCTACGGCCGGCCCGAGCTGGCCGCCGAGGTCGCCGTCTGGGGCGAGCCGGCGGAGTGCGTGGATCGCCTGCGCGAGATCGTCGCGGGCGGCGCCGGCATGCTCATGCTGAACCCCGTGTTCGACGAGCTCGCGCAGCTCGAGCAGCTCGCGTCGCGCGTCGCCCCGAAGCTCTAGGGCTGGGCGCGCGCGCCCGCGGCTCGGACCACGCAAGCGAACCGGCCTCGCGGGATCTCGTCGGGGGGTGTCGGGGGGGAGCGGTGGTCGCTTCCCCCGACGTCGATTCAGTCGGACGGGGCGGACGTCGAATCCGAAGCTCGCTGGTTCGATCCCTGGCGGGCGCACCACCCGAGCAGCGCCTCGGCGACGGCCTCCTGCTCCCGGTCGAACGCGATCACTCGCCCCTCCGCGTCCAGGGCGTTGATCAGCTGGAGGACGCCGACCACGCCTCCCCGGTCGTCCCGCATCGGCAGCGCGAGCATCGAGCACGTCCGATAGCCGTTCCGCACGTCGACCTGGGGGTCGAAGGTGTAGGGCCGCTCCAGCGGGATCTCGTACACGTCGGGGATGTTGACGGTCGCGCGGGTGAGCGCGACGTAGCTCGCGATGCTCGGCGCGGTGAGCTCGAGCGGCGCCACCGTGAGCCGACGCCGGACCTCCCCCTGCCCGAGGCGCCGCGCCAGGACGTCGTTCTGGCTCGCCGCGAAGCGGAGATGGTCGCCCTCCCGGAGGTACACCGTGCCGGCCTCGGCGCGCGTCAGGCGCCGTGCCTCGCCGAGGAGCAGCTCGAGCGCCTCCTGCCGGTCGGGTTGCGCCGCGAGCGCCCGCCAGATCCGATCGATCTCGTTGCGGTCCGGCATGGCGATTCCTATGGTACACGAGCCCGAGTCCGGCGCTGTCCTTACCAGTGCCAGTCCGCGCTGGCAAAAAACCTAACACTGTCAGCTTCGCAACGGTGCCAACAGACACCAGATCGTCGAAGAATCGGTCACTTGGGACATGCGGCCCCGGTGGTATCGAGATTGCGGTGCAGCAGGCCGTGACCCGGCGCGCACGCGGGCCCGAGCGGACCCTGAAGGACTGCCCGAAGCCCCGGAAAGGAGACTCCGCTGGCTGAGAAACGGGTCCTCGTCCTCGACGACGAGCCGGCGACGCTCTCGACGTTCAAGAAGTTCTTCGCCGACTTCCAGCACGGCGTCTCGTATCTTGTCGAGACGGCCTCGAACGGCGCCGAGGCGGCGAGGGTGCTGCGCCGCGGCCGTCCCGACCTGATCCTGCTGGACGTCCAGATGAAAGGGCTCGACGGCCTCGCGCTGCTCAAGCAGGTCCGCGCCGTCGACCGCACGATCCCGGTGATCGTCGTCACGGGCCGCCAGAACGGCCGTAGCCTCAGCGAGGCGCTGTCGGCGGGGATCTTCGCGTATGCCCCGAAGCCCTGCGACTTCATCCAACTCGAGCACCTGGTGGGGCTGGTCGTGAGCAGCCGCGTCGCCGCGCCCGCTTAGCCCGGCCGGCACCCGTCCGCCCTCGTATCCGTCATATACTGAGGGCGTGGCCACCACCGCGAGCGGCTCGAAGCGCGTCCTGATCGTCGACGACGAGCCGCCCGTGATCGAGATGCTGCAGGAGTTCTTCCGGCACTTCCGGCACGGGCACACCTACGCGATCGACACCGCCACGAACGGGTCCGACGCATACCTCGCGGTGCTGCGCGCCCGCCCAGACCTCGTGCTGCTCGACATGAATATGCCGGGGATGGACGGCCTCGAGGCCCTCAAGCAGATCCGCCTGGTCGACCGGACGATCCCGGTCATCATGGTCACCGGCAACCGCGACACCCAGGCCGCCGCCGACGCCCACACCGCCGGCGTCTTCGCGTACATCCCCAAGCCCTTCGACCTCCGGCACCTCGATCTGCTCGTCGGGCTCGCGCTCGAGTTGGGCTCGGCCCACCGGGCGCCGCCGTCGCCCCACGCCGCGCCGCCGCCCCCTGCCGCGCCGCCACCCCCCGCCGCGCCGCCGCCCCCTGCCGCGCCGCCGCGCCCGGCGCCCGCGCCACCGGCGTCCGTATCCCCGCCCGCGCCGACGAAGTCGCCGTTCAGCACACCGCCGCCCCCGCCGTCCCCCAAGTCGCCGTTCGGCACGCCCCCGCGCGGCCGCTGAGTCCGTGCCCGGCGCCCGCTACGTCGTCATCGGCGCCGCGGGTCAGCTCGGCTCGGACCTGATGCGGACCTTCGACCTGCCGGGCGAGGTCCTGGGGCTCACGCGCCCGGACCTCGACGTCCTGGACGCGGCGCGGACGGCCGAGGTCCTGGCGCGCCTGCGCCCCACGCACGTGCTCAACACGGCCGCCTACAACCGCGTGGACCAGGCCGAGGACGAGCCGGACGCGGCCTTCGCGCTGAACGCGGAGGCCGTCGGCGCGCTCGCGGCCGTGTGCGAGCGCCTCGGCGCGACGCTCGTCCACTTCTCCACCGACTACGTCTTCGACGGCCGGCGCGCGACGCCCTACCGCGAGAGCGACCCGCCGAACCCGCTCAACGTCTACGGCGCCTCAAAGCTCCGCGGCGAGGCGCTGGCGCGCGAGCGCTGCAGCCGGGCCGTCGTCTTCCGCGTCTCCGGCCTCTTCGGCGTCGCGCGGAGCTCGGGCAAGGGAGGGACGAACTTCGTCGAGACCGTGCTGCGCCTGGCGCGCGAGGGCCGCACGCTCCGCGTCGTCGCCGACCAGGTCCTCGGCCCGAGCTACGCGCGGGACCTCGCGCGCAAGGTCTGGAAGGTGCTGCCGGCGCGCGCCCACGCGCTCTACCACCTGACGAACGCGGGGCAGACGAGCTGGTACGACTTCGCGCGGCGGGCGCTCGAGCGGGCGGGGCTCCGCGCGGACCTCCGGCCCGTGACCTCCGCGGAGTACGGCGCGCGGGCGCGCCGGCCCGCCTACTCGGTCCTCGCGCACGACCACCTGCGCGCCCTCGGCGAGGACGACCTGCGCCCGTGGGACGCGGCGCTCGCGGCCTACGTGGCGGAGCGCTCGGCGTCGCCGTAGCGCTCGGCCAGGGCGAGCTGCGCCGTCACGCCGATCAGCTCGTTGAACTCGCGGAACGGCACGTAGCGGTCGGCGAGCGAGCGCACGTCGTCGCGCGCCTTCGCCTCGGCCAGGAAGGACCGGATCGCCTGCACGGCGACCAGCAGGGTGTCCACGGGCAGGATCACGATCGCGAAGCCGAGCGCACGCAGCCGCGCGAACGGCAGGAGCGGGGAGCGGCCGCCGGGCGCGTAGTTGTAGAGCAGCGGCGTGTCGAAGGCCCGCGCGACGCGCTCGACCTGGGCCTCGTCGCGTGGCGCCTCGACGAAGAGCACGTCCGCGCCCGCCTTCGCCGCCGCCTCGCCGCGCCGCAGCGCCTCGTCGAAGTCCACGGCCGAGATCGCGTCGGTCCGCGCGATGACGAGCAGGTCGGGGTCGGTGCGCGCGTCCACCGCGGCGCGGATCTTGCCGGCGAACTCGACGCGCGGGATCACCTGGTGGCCGGAGAGGTGGCCGCAGCGCTTGGGCGTGACCTGGTCCTCGATGTGGAGCGCGGCGACGCCCGCCGCCTCGTACATCTGCACCGTCCGCCGGACGTTGAGCGCGTTGCCGTAGCCCGTGTCGGCGTCGGCGATCAGCGGCACGTCGAGCACCGCCGCCAGGTTGCGCGCGTGGTCGGCCATCTCGGCGAGGCCGGCGAAGCCGAGGTCGGGCAGGCCGAGGCGCGAGGCCGCCGTCCCGTAGCCGGTCATGTACACGGCGGGGAAGCCCGCCTGCTGCACGAGCCGGGCGGAGATGCCGTCGTAGGCGCCGGGGACGACGAGCCCCTGCTTCTGCTCGACGAGGGTGCGGAGGGTGCGGCGGCGGCTGGTCATGCGAGGCCTCCTCTGGCGCGGGCGATGCGGCGCTCGAGCGCCGG
>Ga0154364_1043_pt1 | contig 17426 bp, 19 predicted proteins | sample RifGroA2_FD_115892 | JGI IMG/M metagenome (GOLD analysis project Ga0154364, IMG submission 115892) | Candidatus Rokubacteria bacterium GWA2_73_35 | reverse complement strand
GGTGGCGGTGTTGCCGCCGAGGGTGTGGGCGAGGCCCCTCCGGGCGCCGTCGACCTGCCGGGGCCCGGCCTCGCCGCGGAGCTGGGTGACGATCTCGGCGACCTGCGCGGCGCCCGTCGCGCCGATCGGGTGGCCCTTGGCCTTGAGGCCGCCCGAGACGTTCACGGGGATCTTGCCCCCGAGGCTCGTCAGGCCCTCCTCCACGGCGCGGCCGCCCGCGCCGGGCTCGAAGAGGCCGAGCCCCTCCGTGGCGACGATCTCGGCGATCGTGAAGCAGTCGTGCAGCTCGACCACGTCCACGTCCTCGGGGCCGATCCCCGCCTGACGGTACGCGGCGGCGGCGGCGCGCTCGGTGGCGGGCACGCGCGAGAGGTCGCGCTTGTCGGCCATCAGCATCCAGTCCGCGGCGGCGGCGGCGGCGAGGACCCAGATCGGCTTGCGCGACTTCTTCGCGACCTCCTCGGAGGCGAGCACGAGCGCGGCGCCGCCGTCGCTGAACGGGCAGCAGTCGTAGAGCTTGAGCGGGTCGGCGACGTAGGCGCTCCGGAGCACCTGCTCGAGCGTGATCTCCTTCTGGAACTGCGCCTTCGGGTTGTGCACGGCGTGCTTGTGGTTCTTCACCGCGACGGCCGCCATCTGCGCCTCGGTCGTGCCGTACTTCTGCATGTGGGCGCGCGCGATCAGCGCGAACACGCCGGGGAAGGTGAGGCCGAGCGGCTGCTCCCAGGCGGCGTCCGAGGCGTAGGCGAAGTACTCGGTGGACTCGGCCGTCGGCACGTTGAGCACGCGCTCGCCGCCGCCGACGAGCACGACGTCGGAGGTGCCGGAGGCGACCTCCATGACGGCGTGGCGGAAGGCGACGTGGGACGAGGCGCACGCGTTCTCGATGCGCGTCGTCGGCACCGCGGGCAGGCCCAGGATGGACGCCGCCTGCGGGCTCGTGTGGAGCTGGTGCTCGGTCTCGCCGCCCACGACGTTGCCGTAGTAGACGGCCTGCACCGCGCTCGCGGGCAGGCCCGCGTCGGCCAGCGCGTCCGCGGCGGCCTCGGCGAATAGCTCGGACGAACTACGCTCGTGCTTGCCGAACTTCGTCACCCCGACTCCGATCACGGCCACCCGGCGCATACGGACCTCCTTGTCCGGGCCCATGCTAGCATCGAAGCTCGTGGCTGCGCGAGGGCTCGTCCTGCTCGGGTGCGGCTGGATCGCCCGGCGCCACGCGGCCGCCGCGCGGCGCCTCGGCGTGCCCGTGCTCGCGGCCAGCCGCGACCTCGCCCGCGCCCGGGCCTTCGCGCGTGCGCACGGCGCCGTCGCGGCGTTCGGCTCCTACGCCGAGGCCGTCAGCGACCCGCGAGCGCGCGCGGCCGTCGTGTGCACGCCCCACGACCGCCACCTCGCCGACGCGCGGCTCGCGCTCGACGCGGGCCTGCACGTGCTGGTCGAGAAGCCGATCGCGCGGACGCTCGAGGAGGCCGACGGGATGCTGGCCGCGGCCCGCGGCGCGGGGCGCGTCCTGATGGTCGCCGAGAACTTCCGCTTCATGCCGGCGTTCCGGCACGTGGCGGCGCTCCTCGACGCGGGCCGGCTCGGGGCGCTGCGCGAGGTGCACCTGGTCGCGCGCGGCTTCCGCGCGCAGGCGGGCTGGCGGCTCGCGCCCGAGGCGATGGGGGGCGGCGCCCTGATCGACGGCGGCATCCACTACGTTCACCTCCTGCGCTGGTGGGGCGGGGAGGCGCGGCGGGTCTTCGCGCTCCGGCCGCCGCAGACGGTGGCTCTCGGGGGCGAGGACTGCGTGGACCTGCTCGTCGAGCTCGCGAGCGGGGCGGTCGGGCTCGTCGCCAATTCTCTTGGCTCTCCGGGCGTTCCGCGGGTTCAATGGTCTACGGTGACCGGGGCCGAGGGCACCTGCTTCGCCGACAACCGCGGCCGCTGGGTCCTCGTGCGCGGGACCGGAGGCACGCGGCTCTGCTGGTTCGTGCGGGACACCCGAGGACACGTGGCGATGCTGCGAGCGTTCGAGGACGCGATGGCGACGGGCGTGGCGCCCGAGAGCGACGGCGTCTCGGGACGGGGAGACCTCGCGCTCGTGCTCGCGGCCTACCGCTCGATCGCCGAGCGCCGCCCGGTGGACCTGGCGTGCTGAGCGAAGAGGCCCTCATCCTGCTCGCCGCCTTCGCCGCGGTCGCGCTGGTCGTCCTCGGCGTGCTCGAGCTCGTCTGGCCCTCGAAGCCGCGGCACCCGGTCCGGCGCCGGCCGCCCGTGCCGCTCAGGCCGGCGCCGCCGCCGCGGCCCGCCGCGCCGGAGCTGCCCGGCGCGCCGCTCGCGGCGGGCGCGGCGCAGAGCCCGTTCGCCCAGCCGCCGCGCGCCGCCGCACGCCCGGTCGCGTCCCCGCGTGCGCCCGTCGCGCCCCCGCCCGCGCCCCCGACACCGCGTGTGGAGGCGCCGCCGGCGCGAGCCGCCTCGGCGACGCCCTTCACGCCGCCTCTGCCCGCGCCGCCGCGCAGCCGCCGGAGCAAGGTCTCGCCTCACGCGCGCCCGCACGCGGGACGGCGCCTCGAGCGCGCGGCCGCGTCTCCGCCGCCCGCGCCCTCCGAGCTTCCTGTCGAGCCCGCGCGCGGAGCGTCACCGGCGCCCGCGCCGCGAGACACCGTTGCCCCGCGCGAGCTGGAGGCGCGGCGTGAACCCGCAGCCTCGCCGGGGCCCGCCGTCCCGTCCGGTCCCGCCGCACCGGCCCCCGCGGCGCCCACGGCGAGCGCGCCCCCGCCGCCGCCCGCCACCGCGCCCGAGCCCGCCCAGGCGCCCGCCGGGGCGCCGGACGCGTCGCCCCCCGCGCCCGCGTTCGATCCGCTGCTGGTCGAGACGTGCTTCTCGCTCTACCAGGAAGGCCACTACGACGAGCTCTTCACGCTCGCGGACGACGTCATGCGGCGGCTGCGCTCCGCCCGGCTCTCGGGCGAGGGGTCGCGCAGCGCCGCGGCGCTCTGGTCCGTGGTCGGGCTCGCCAAGCAGGCGCTCGGCGACGACGAGGGCGCGCGCTTCGCGCTCGAGGCTGCCCTCGAGATCGCGCCCGCCGACGAGCGGGACACCTACCGGCAGCACGTCGCCGCGCTCGCGCTCAGCACGGCGCAGTCGTGGCTCGCGCGCGCCCACAGCCACGAGACCGACGACCGCGTCGGCGCGATCCGCGCCGGGCTCGCCTGGATCGACCGCGGGCTCGCCGCGGTGGCGTGGGACTCTCGGCTGCGCGACCTCCGCCAGACCGCGTGCGGCACGCTCTGGCCCGCGTGCGAGCAGGCCGCGCTCACGCTGCTCCAGCGGCAGGAGTTCGGCGCCGCGCGGCGGCTGCTGCGCCAGACGCTCGACGACCCCGAGTGCCCGCCGGCGCACGCCGAGATCTTCCGCGAGATGCTCACGGGCACGTTCGGCAGCGAGATCGGCCAGCTCACCGCCCAGGCGATCCGGAGCATGCAGGAGGCGCGCGAGTCCGAGGCGCTCGCCGCGCTCCGGCGCGCCGAGGAGCTGCTCGACACGGTGCCGGCCGAGGCGCTGCCGCCGAAGCGGCGCGAGGAGGTGGACCAGCGGCTCTGGTGGGGCTACACGAAGCTCGGCATGCGCCGCGTGGAGTCCGGCGAGTACGAGGACGCCCTGGACCCGCTGATCCACGCGCTCCGGTACGGCGAGATCGGCCCGGACCGGCAGGCGGAGACGCGGTCGGCGCTGGCGCGGGCGCTCGAGGGCGTCGCCGACGTGCGCGCGCTCGCGATCCGCCAGCTCGCCGACGGCGGCCAGGGGGACGAGGCGGTCCTGCGCGCGGAGCAGCTCCGCGAGCTGGTGCGGAGCTGCGGCGCGCTCGGGCTCACGGAGGAGGAGCTGTCGGCGCCGCGGGCGAAGGCCGAGCGCCTCTGCGCGGAGCTCGGGATCAGCTGACCCGCGCGCGCCGGCCCGCGGGCGCGCTCAGGGCTCGACGCTCCTGCGCCGGATCTCCTCCAGGAGCGGCTCGGGCACCCGGAAGAACGACTCGACGACGGCCGGGTCGAAGTGCGTGCCGGCGCACCGCTTGATCTCCGCCTTGGCCAGGTCGATGGACCGGGCCTTCGAGTACGGCCGGTCGAACGTCATCGCGTCGAAGGCGTCCACGACCATGAAGATGCGCGCGCCGAGCGGGATCTCCGCGCCCCGGAGGCCGCGCGGGTAGCCGCCCCCGTCCCACTTCTCGTGGTGCGCCCAGACGACCGGCACGGCGCCCCGGAGGAACGGGATCTTCTCGATGAGCGCCTTGCCGATCTCGGGGTGGCGCCGCATGATCCGCCACTCCTCCGCGGTGAGCGGCCCGGGCTTGAGCAGGATCGCGTCGGGGATGCCGATCTTACCGATGTCGTGGAGCAGCACCCCGTGGGCGAGATCGGTGATCTCCGCCTCGGGCACGCCGTGCTCGCGCGCGGTCGCGAGCGCGTAGCCGTGCACGCGCCGCGAGTGCGCCTCGGTCCCGACGTCGCGTGTGTCGAGCGCGGAGCCGAGCGCCTCGAGCGTCGACCGGTAAGTCTCCTGGAGCTGCCGGTAGGCGGCGGCGAGGTCGCGCGTGGCCTCGACCACGCGGCGCTCGAGCAGCTCCTGGTACTCGCGCCGCTCGATCAGGAGCTGGCGGCGCTCGAGCGCGCGCTCGGCGGCGATCAGCAGCTCGTCCACGTTGACGGGCTTCATGATGAAGTCGTACGCGCCGAGCTTCAGGCTGTCGATCGCGGTCTTGACGTCGGCGGCGCCGGTCAGCACGATCACCGCCGCGTCGCCGTCGGCGCTCCGGATCTCGCGCAGCAGCTCGATCCCGGTCATCACGGGCATCTTGAGATCCGTCACGACCAGGGGTGGGCGGGCGGCGCCGAACACCTCGAGACCCTGGCGACCGTCGTTGGCGAGGAGGCAGTTGTAGCCCGCCCCGATGAAGATCTGGTGGAGGACCTCGCGGACCTGGCGGTCGTCGTCGACGATCAGGATGTCCCGCGGCGCGCCGCTCATCCGACCCTCGCGCTCTGCCCCGCCGCCACGACCTGGTTTTTTCCGGCGCGCTTGGCGCCGTAGAGCGCCTCGTCTGCGGCGCGGAAGAGGTCGTCGGAGGTGGAGGTGGGGTCGGTCGGCCGGTGCGCGGGCTCGTCGTCCGGCAGGCTCGCGACGCCGAAACTCGCGGTGACGGGCTTGCCGTGGGGGAACGGGTACGTCGCGAGGACCTGGCGGATGCGGTCGGCGTAGAGCCGCGCGCCTGCCTTCGAGGTCTCCACCAGGAGGATCGCAAACTCGTCGCCGCCGTAGCGGGAGACGACGTTGATGCCGCGGGAGTGCCTCATGAGGATCTGCGCGACCTCGCGGAGAGTCTCGTCGCCGCCGGCGTGCCCGAGCTCGTCGTTGACGGTCTTGAAGCCGTCGAGATCGAGGAGGACGATCGAGACGGGGTGGTTGAACCGCCGGAAGCGCGAGATCTCCTCCTCGAGCCTGAGCGTGAAGAAACGCCGGTTGTAGAGGCCGGTGAGGTCGTCCTTGAACGACGTCTCCTTGAGCTTCATGTTGGTGGCCTCGAGCTCCCGGTACGCCGCGTCGAGGCGCGTGGCGAACGTGTTGATGTCCGTGGCCTGCTGCTCGATCGTGCCGAGCATGCTCGAGAACGACTTCATCATCGTGCCGGCCTCGTCGCCGCGGGCGCCGAGGCTGGTGAGATTCGCCTCCTTCGCCATCAGCTCGGCCATGCGGGCCACGGTGCGGCCCAGATCCCAGACCATGTACGCCCCGCCGACCATCGCGAGGCTCGTGAACAGGATCAGGGCGGTGAGCCCGTAAAACCTGGTGCTCGCGCGCGGGTCGAGCTCGGGCAGGACGTAGCCGTGGACGATGTAGGCGAGCACGAGCAGGGGCAGGGCCGAGGCGAGGGCCAGCGCGAGGAGAACCTTGCGTCTGAGTCGGCGTCCGGCGGGGGCGACGTCCGGAGACGCCTCGCTTGGCATATCGCGCATTATAAGGGAAAATACCCGGCCATGCCGGTGATGGCGGACAGGAAGATCGACTGCGTGGGGCTTTTCTGCCCGGTGCCGATCCTCCGGGTGCGTGACGCCCTGCGGCACATGCAGCCGGGCCAGGTGCTGGAGATGGTCTCCGACGACCCGGCGGCCCCCGCCGACATGCAGAGCTGGGCGGCGCGGAGCGGACACGAGCTCGTGGCGAGCGACCGGCACGGCCCGGTCTTCCGCTTTGTCGTCCGCAAGTCCCGATAGCGCCGGCGTCCCCGCGGCCGTCCCGCGCGTGTACCTGGACTACGCCGCCTTCTCGCCCGTCGACCCGCGCGTCGTCGCAGTCATGCGCCCCTTCCTCGAGGGCGGCGTCGGCAACCCCGGCGCGCAGCATTCGCTCGGTCTCGAGGCGCGCGCCTCGCTCGACGGCGCGCGCGCGAAGGTGGCGCGGCTGTTCGGCGGCGCGCCGGCGGGCGTGATCTTCACGTCGAGCGCGACCGAGGCGAACAACCTGGCGATCCGCGGGCTCGCCGCGCGCGCCGACGGCCGTCACGTCGTCACCTCCGCCATCGAGCACGTCTCGGTGCTCAACTGCTGCCGCGACCTCGAGAAGCAGGGCTTCCGCGTGACGTACGTGGGCGTCGATGCCGACGGCTGCGTGGACCCGGGCACGGTCGCGCGCGCGCTCGCCGACGACACTGCGCTCGTGTCGATCACCGCGGCCTCGGGCGAGATCGGCACCCTCGAGCCGGTGCGCGAGGTCGGCCGCCTCGCGCGCGAGCGCGGCGTGCCGTTCCACGTGGACGCGGTCGGCGCCGCCGGGCGCGTGCCGCTCGCCGTGGACGACGCGCACGTGGACCTGCTCACGCTGTCCTCGAACGACCTCTACGGGCCCCCGGGCGCCGGCGCGCTCTGGGTACGGCCGGGCACGCGGCTGGTCCCGCTGATCCTCGGCGGCGGCCAGGAGAGCGGCTATCGCTCCGGCACGGAGAACCTGCCCGCGATCGTGGGCATGGGCGTCGCCGCCGACCTGGCGCGCGCCGAGGGCGCCGCGGAGGTGGCGCGGCTCCGCGCGCTGCGCGACCGCCTGCTCGCGGGCCTGCTCGACCGCCTGCCGCAGGCGCGGGCGACCGGCGCCCGCGGCGCCGGCCGGCTCCCGCACCACGCCTCCCTCGTCGTGCCGGGCGTGAAGGCCGAGGCCGTCCTGCTGGAGCTCGACCTGCGCGGCGTCGCCGCCTCGTCCGGCTCGGCGTGCAGCGCGGCGACCGGCGAGCCCTCCCACGTGCTGCGCGCGATCGGCGTGAGCCGCGAGGCCTCGGAGGGGGCGCTCTGCTTCACGCTCGGGCGCTGGACCGGCCCCGGCGACATCGACTTCGTGCTCGACGCCGTGCCCGCGGTCGTCGAGCGCCTGCGGCGCCTCGCCCCCCGGTAGCGTGCCGTTCTCGAAGTCGTGTTGCGCGCGGCACGTGGAGTCGGCCCGGCGAGCGCGCGCGGGAGGGGTCGACGGAGACCCGTTCCCGCCAACGCGGCAACGGGCGCAGCGCGCCCGGATGGAGCCGAGCCGCCTCGGGGCAGCGAACGCACGCCGCGGGGTCGTCGTCGACCCCTCCCGCGCGCGCTTGTCGGCCCGTCGCGTGCCAACCGCGACCATCATGTCGTGGACGGAACGCTAGCGTGCGCCTCTTCCTGTTCGACGTGGACGGCACGCTCGTGTCGGCGCGCGGCGCCGGGCGCCTGGCGCTCGCCCACGCGCTCGCGGTCACCTACGGGACCGCGGGGACGATCGAGGGGTACGACTTCCGCGGCAAGACCGATCCGCGCATCGTGCTGGATCTCATGACCGGGGCCGGCATCCCGCGCGAGGCGATCGACGCGCGCCTGCCCGCCTGCTTCGACGCGTACGTGGGCGAGCTCGAGCGCCTGCTCGGCGACGGCGCGCGTGTCCAGCTCATGCCCGGCGTCGCCGACCTGGTGCGCGCCCTCGCGGCACGCGGCGACGCGCTGGTCGGGCTCCTCACCGGCAACATCGAGGCGGGCGCGCGCGCGAAGCTCCGACCGACGGGGCTCCTGCCGCTCTTCCGCGTCGGGGCCTACGGCTCCGACGACGCCGACCGGCGCCGCCTGCCGCCGATCGCGCGCGCCCGCGCGCGCGCCGCGAGCGGCCACACGTTCGCCCCCGAGCGCGTCGTGATCATCGGCGACACGCCGCTCGACGTGGACTGCGCGCGGGCGTGCGGGGCGGTCGCGGTCGCGGTGGCGACGGGCCAGCACCGGGCGGTCGAGCTGGCCGCCCACGCCCCGGACCTCCTCTTCGAAGACTTCGCCGACGTGGCGCGGGCCGTGGCGCGCCTGACCGGCGGGGGCCGATGAGCGGGCCGCTCCTGGTCCTCTGGCTGCACCTGCTCGGCGTCGTCGTCTGGATCGGCGGCCTCGGCTACCAGGCCCACGTCCTGGCGCCCGCGGCGCGCCGGGGGGGCGCGGCGGCGTTCGCGGAGGCCGCGCGCCGGGCGCGGCCGGTCGCGTGGGCGGCGGTGGCGGTGGTCGTGCTGACGGGGTTCTCCAACGTCACGCGGCTCGGCCCGATCGACCGGGTGCTGGCGAGCGGCGCCGGTCTCCTGCTCGCGGGGAAGTTCGTCCTCGTGCTCGCGATGGTCGCGCTCGCGGCCCAGCGCGACTTCGCCCAGGTGCCGCGGCTCGGGCGGGCGCTCGCGGCGGGCGACGCGCCCGGGCCCGCGCTCCGCGCGATCGCGTGGCTCGACCGGCTCGTGCTGCTGCTCGCGATGATCGTCGTCTACCTCGGCCTCGCCGTCTCCCGCGCGTAGGGCGGTCGGATCTCCCGCATAGACCATTCGTGCTATAGTCCCTGCCCAGGGAGGGACAACATGAAGGGGTTCCGGGCGCCGCTCCTCCTGCTCTCCGTCGCCCTGCTCGCCCGGCTGCATCCACGCCATCCCCCTGAAACCCGCGTGTTCGCGGCCCGCGACGCGCTTTCGTAACAAGGACACAGGGGTACGCTGTGTTTCGCCAACTCGGAATTCGCCGGGGTTGAAATCCGCGGGAACACCACCCCCTATAGCGCCGACGGAGGCACCCATGAGACGCATGTCCGTGCTCACCACGCTGGTCCTCGGGATCTTGCTTCTGGCAGGCTGCGGAGCTCACCGGATGACGCCTGTCGACGTCCGGCCAGTGGGCGACCTCAAGGCCGAGGTGGAGGATGCCCAGGGAGGCCAGGTCGGCCTCGCGCCTGACTTCAAGCCCGCGGTGTACCGTGCCATCGTCCTTCAGCCGTTTGAAGTGTCGGCCTCGGAGATCAAGGATCAGGATGACGTCCGCCTTGCCAAGGATATGGCCGCCTACCTGCACGCCCAGCTGATGCGGCGCCTGCAGGCGGCGGGGATCTTCGCCAGGGTCGTTGACGCAACCGTGGGGGCTCTCCCTCCGTCAGACGAGCGGGTGATCCGGCTTCAGGGACACATTTCGAAGCTGACGGAGGGCAGCCAGGCCCTCCGGTACTTTGTCGGCTTCGGGGCGGGAGCCGCGAAGGCCCAGATCGAGACCCGACTCGTCGACGCCCAGTCCCAGCGCGTCGTCATGATCACCGCCGACCGGCGGGCGGCAGGCATGGGCATTTTCGGCGGTGACGGCCGTCAGTTCGTCACCGAGTCCATGGACCAGATGGCCGACGGCTACGTAAAGCTGCTCAAGCATCTGTGGGCCGGGGGGCGGCCGGGCCCGAGGTGACGACGATGCGGCGAACGGTCGGGCTCCTGCTCATCGCGCTCGTCGCCTCGGCCTGTGCCTCGTCGGTCGCGCTGACCGTCCCCCCCGTCGACAAGCTCCGGCCCGCCGGCTGGCGGGAGCCCGTGCGGGTTGCGCTGGGCTCGATTGGAGGCGAACCCTGCTTTGCCGAAGCCCTGAAGGGTTATCTCGCGTTGCCGGGCGGTCTTCAGCTCGCTGACAACCGCGAGGCACCCCACACGTCGCTGACCGGGCGCGTGGACCGCATCGAGGTGCACTCCAACCGGGGCGACAAGGAGGTCTCGCTTCTCTACTTCTCCGCGTTCGTCATCACCGCGCCGATCGCGGCGGCAATGTACGGGGCGAAGGACTGGCACGCTGATGCGGCAGCCGAGGGATCACTGTCGGCCGCAGATGCCGGCGGGCGCGTGATCTGGGAAAAGACGCTCACCGTTTCGGTCTCCGAGACGCAGCGGACCATGCCCAGCGCGGACGCCCTGAACGCCGCCATGAAGACAGCCGCGTGCCAGAAGCTGGCCGCCACGCTGTTGAATGCTTTCGCCGAGCACGTGAGCGCCCCGCCCCCATCACGATGACGCAGGGACGTGTCACCAGGGAGTGATTCGCGTTGTCGTTCTCGTTGTACCGCGCTGGCGCACGAGGTCGACGTGCACATCCTCGAGGCGGGGGGCGGCGTGCGCCCGGAGCTGCTGGTCTCCGCGCGAGGCCGCGGGCGCGGCGGCTCCGGCTGGGCCCGCGTCGGCGCCGACGGCGTCTCGCTCGCGGGCGCCTACGTGCCCGAGATGTTCTCCTCGAGCGGCGCCACCCCCAGCTCGCGCGCGAACCCGGCGCACTGGGCGACGAGCACCGGGGCGAGCGGGATGCCGTCGCGCCGCCGCGCCTGCTCGCACTCGAACTCGGGCTCGCCCGCGACGTAGATGCGCTCCTGGCCCTCGGCGCACGGCGAGGCCTTGAGCGCGTCGAACATGTCGTCCATGTCGCGCTTGAACTCCTCGAGCGGGCGGAAGCGGGCGGGGTCGAGCGCGGCGAAGCAGTGACCCGCGTTGTGGACGCGCCGCTCCCGCATGTCGCTGCGCTCGAAGAGGTTGCCGTACACGGCGCCGCCGAGCACGCCCGAGAGGATGTCCACCATCACGCCGAGGCCGTAGCCCTTGTGGCCTCCGAGCTCGCGCGGGCCGCCGAGGGGCGAGAGCCGGCGGTGCGCGAGCGCGACACCGACGTCGGTCGTGGGCCGGCCCTCCTCGTCGAGGGCCCAGCCGGCGGGGATCGGCTTGCCCCAGCGCGCGGCGATCGTGAGCTTGCCGATGGCCACGGTGGTCGTCGCCATGTCGAGCACGAACGGCGCGTGGCGCCCGGCCGGCGCGGCGAACGAGAGCGGGTTCGTGCTGTACATGGCCTCGCGGCCGAAGGTCGGCACCGCGGCGGGCACCGGCATGTTGGTGGTGCTGAGCCCGATCAGGTCGTGCTCGAGCGCCAGCATCGAGTAGTTCGCGGCGGCGCCGAAGTGGCTCGAGTTGCGTACGCTCGCGATCCCGATGCCGTAGGCCCTCGCGTGTTCGATCGCCCGGCGCATCGCGAGCGTCGAGACGTAGTGGCCGAGGCACTTGCCCGCGTCGAACAGCGTGGTGGCGCCCTCGTCCCGGACGATCCGGGGCTCGGCGTCGAGCACGAGATAGCCGTCGCGCCACCACTCGACGTACTTCGGGAGCATGCCGATCCCGTGCGAGTCGACGCCGCGCAGGTCCGTGCGGACCATGAGGCCGGCGGTGACCTCGGCCGGCCGGCGCGGCATTTTCAGCGCCGTCAGGACGTCCAGGATGAACCGCTCGAGCTCCGTGTGCGACACGAGAACGGGCGTCTCGGCCATGGGGGTCCTCAGAGACCGGTGATCCTGATGCCGGCGTTCTTCCGCTTGTAGCGGCGGTTGATGGTCGCGAGCAGCGCGGTGATCCCCTCGATCGGGCCGGCGTTCCCGAGCCCGCCGGCGTCGATCGCGCGGAGCCCCATCGCGCGCCCGAGCTCGGCGACGGTCTCCTTCGCGGCGGCGTCGCCGCCGCACACGAGCAGGTCGCACTCGATCGCGTGCGCCGTCGCCGACAGCTCCTGGGCGGCGACGTGGTGGAACGCGGCGACGACCGTCGCGCCGGGCAGGAGCGCCTGCGCCTCCTCCGCGGACGAGCCGGCCGTCGGCGGCGTGTAGAGCCGCCCGCCGCCGAACGTGAGCGGCACGACCGTGCTCACGACCACCTTGCCGCGGCAGCGGTCGGCGAGCTCCGGGAGCGTCTGCGCGAGGCCCGCGGCCGGCAGCGCCAGCACGACCACGGCGCCACGGCGCGCGGCCTCCGCGTTCGAGTCGCCCGTGATCGGCGTCCGCCCCGTCAGCGCGCGGAGCTCCTCCGCCTTCGCGCGCGCCCGGGCGGCGTCGCGGGAGCCGATGATGATCGCGTGGCCGGCCGCCGCCCAGCGGGCGGCGAGCCCGGCGCCCTCCTTGCCCGTGCCGCCGAGGATCGCGATGTCCATGCGCCGGCTCGTCTCCTACCGGAAGAGGTCCCGCGCGGGATCGCGCAGGAGCGGCTTCGAGCCCTCGTCGCCGGGCGGCAGCGCGAGCCCGCGGACGAGGGCGGCCGGGACGCGGTCGAGCTTGCCCATCACCGGTTCGGCGGCGGCCGCCAGCTCGTCGGCGAGCGCCAGGATCGTGGCCTGCAGCGGGCGCCCCGCCGGGTCGCGCTCGCCGAGGTAGCTCCGGATCGGCGCGAACCCCGCGAGCCCGATCGCGACGTTCGTGAGGCCCTCGCGCCACGGGCGGCCGAACGTGTCGGCGACGATGACGGCGACCTCGGCGCCGGTCAGCGCGCGGAGCCGCTCGCGCAGCGCGCGCGCCGAGCCGTCGGGGTCCTCCGGGAGCAGCGCCACGCAGTCGAGCTCGACGTTGGACTGGTCCACGCCCGCGTTCGCGCAGACCCAGCCGTGGTGCGTCTCGGTGATCAGGATGCCCTGGTCCATGCGGACCACCCGGCGCGACTCGCGGAGGATCACCTCGACGAGGCGCGGGTCGCGCCCGAGGCCGGCGGCCATCGACTCGGCGACGGGCGAGGGCGTCACGTCGGCGAGCCGGATCACGCGCCCCTCGGCCTTGGAGACGATCTTCTGGCCGACGACCAGGAGGTCGCCGGGCTCGAGCGGCGTCGCCTGGCGGGCCGCGGCCTCGGCGATCAGGCGCGCGATGTCGGCGCCGGCGTCGACCTCGGGGAGCCCCTCGATGCCGATGATCTCGTAGCGCCTGGGCATCTACTGGAGCGGGGACCATGAGGCCGCCTCGGACCGCGGGTGGCCTGCTGGAGGCGCGGGTGGCTCCGTGGGCGAGGCCGCCTCGGACCGCGGGTGGCCTGCTGGAGGCGCGGGTGGCTCCGTGCGCGCGCGCCAGCCGGCGACCAGGCGCGCGCTCTCCGTCCGGGCGCCCGCGGCGCGCAGCGCGGCGAGGTCCTCGGGCGTGTCCACGTCGAGCGCGAGGCCGGGGAGGGCGAGCACGCGCGGCTCGAGGCCGCGGGCGCGCGCGGCGGCCAGGTGGCCGTCGAACGACGGCTCGCCGAAGGTGAGCGGCATCGCGCCCGGCGGCGCAAGGGCGACGCCGTTGGTGCCGAGCCCCGAGCGCGAGGGCGCGAACGCGGGCGCGCCCGGGCGCGCGGCCGCCGCGAGCGCGGCCAGCTCGGCCGCCGTGACGCACGGCACGTCGCCCGGGACCGTGAGGAACACGCGCGCGCCGCGGCGGCCGGCCTCGGCCTGGGCGAAGGCGACGGCGGCGGTGTGCGTGCCGTTCTCCGCGGGCGTCGGCGGCGCGAGCGGCTCGGCGCCGCGCGCGGCCGCGAGGGCGGCGACCTCCGCGTCGCGCGTCACCACCCACACGCGGTCGAGGCCCGCGGCGCCGAGCGCGGCGAGCACGTCCCCGAGCATCGCGCGGGCGAGCGCGCGGCGCTCGTCGGGGGCGAGCGTCGGGACGAGCCGCTGCTTGGCCGCGGCGAGGTCCTTCACCGGCACCGCGCAGACGATCATTGGAGCGGGGGCCGCGAGGGCGGAGACACTCCGTGGGTGGCCTGAGACAGCACCACGCGGGCGAGCGCGACCTCGCGCGCGCCGTCGGTCATGAGGATGTCGGCGGGCACGGCGGTGACGCCGAGCCGCCCGAGCTCGGTGGCCGCGCCGGCGTCGCGCCGGTCGAGCACGAGGCGGCGGAGCCACGGCGCGTACGCGCGGGCCACCCCGAGGGGTGAGACCGGCAGGCCCCGCGCGCGCATCAGCTCGGCAGCGGGGCCGCTCACGGCCGCGCCGCCGACGATCGGGCTCACCGCGACGACGGGGCCGCGCGCGGCGCCGAGCGCCTCGACGACGCCGGGGACGGCGAGCACGGGCCCCACGGACGTGACCGGGTTGGACGGGCAGACGACGACCAGGTCGGCCTCGCGGAGCGCCTCGGCGACGCCCGGCGCCGGGCGCGCCGCCGCCGCGCCGGCGTACTCGACCTCGAGCACCTCCACGAGCGCCTTCTCGCGGACGAAGTACTCCTGGAACGTGAGCCAGCCGTCGGGCGTGCGGATCCGCGTCCGCACCGGCGCGTCGCTCATCGGCAGGAGGCGCGCGGCGACGCCGCGCCGGCGCGCGAGCTCCGCGGTCACCTGGGAGAGCGTGGCGCCCGCGCGGAGCGCGCGCGTGCGGTGGACGTGGGTGGCGAGGTCGCGGTCGCCCAGGTTGAACCAGGTCTCCGACCCGAGCTCGGCCATCCCCTCGAGGCAGCGGAACGTCTCGTCCGCGAGGCCCCAGCCGCGCGCCGGGTCGAGACGGCCGGCCAGCGCGTAGGTGACCGTGTCGAGGTCGGGCGAGACGTGGAGGCCCCAGACCTCGGCGTCGTCGCCCGTGTTGCCGACCACGGTGAGGTCGCGGGGCGGCAGGCAGGCGGCGAGGCCGCGCAGGAGCTTGGCCGCGCCGGTGCCGCCGGCGATCGCGGTGACGCGCATCAGGCCCCGGGGTTGGCCGCGGCCTCGCGGGGCGACCAGAGGGCGCTGCCGCCGCGCCAGGCGAAGAGCCCGGCGCCGGCGCGCCCGGCGAGCCCGGCGGGGAGCGTGCTCTCCGGCACCGGGATGAAGCCGAAGCGCACCCAGACGCGGTCCAGGCCCTGCGGCCGCGCGAAGAGCGTCGCGGCGCCGGCGGCCGTGGCGTGATCGAGCGCGGCGGCGACGAGCTGGGAGGCGATCTCGAGCGGGTCGGCCCCGGCGACCACCACCGGACCGTGCAGGAGCGCGGCCGGACCGTGCTGCTCGCCGACGAGGGCCCCGATCAGCCGCTCGCCGCCCTCGGACGGGGCGAACGCACCCCAGCCGAAGGCGAGGTCGGGCGATGGGGGCCACGGCAGCGCGGCGAAATCGAAGAGCGTGCGCGCGGGCGCCGGATCCGGCAGGGGCCGGTAGCCGATGCCCTGCCAGACCCGTGGTCGCGTTGCCGAGGCGAGGCTTTGAAGGGGAGCCGCGGAGGGCGCGCGGCCCGCCGCGCGCGGTCCCGTCCTACTTCTTGCCAAGCACCGCGTCCTTGAGGCTCTTGGCGAGACGGAACTTGCACACGCGCTTGGCCGGGATCTTGATGGGCTCGCCGGTCTGTGGATTCCGGCCGATCCGCGCCTTGCGGTTCGCGAGCACGAGCTTGCCGAAGCCGGGCACCACGAACTGCCCGCCCTTCTTCGCCTCCTTGCACGCGAGCGTGACCGTCTCGTCGAGCACGCCCTCGATCTGCTTCTTGGAGAGGCCGGTCTTGTCCGCGAGGTGCGCGAGGGTCGCGGTCTTCGTCATCGTCTTCGCCACGGTGAGCCTCCTCTGGAACGACTGGGATTGAACGCGAACAGCATTAATACCACTCGGCGCCGCGCGCGGCCGCGAGGGCGGCGACCTCCGCGTCGCGCGTCACCACCCACACGCGGTCGAGGCCCGCGGCGCCGAGCGCGGCGAGCACGTCCCCGAGCATCGCGCGGGCGAGCGCGCGGCGCTCGTCGGGGGCGAGCGTCGGGACGAGCCGCTGCTTGGCCGCGGCGAGGTCCTTCACCGGCACCGCGCAGACGATCATTGGAGCGGGGGCCGCGAGGGCGGAGACACTCCGTGGGTGGCCTGAGACAGCACCACGCGGGCGAGCGCGACCTCGCGCGCGCCGTCGGTCATGAGGATGTCGGCGGGCACGGCGGTGACGCCGAGCCGCCCGAGCTCGGTGGCCGCGCCGGCGTCGCGCCGGTCGAGCACGAGGCGGCGGAGCCACGGCGCGTACGCGCGGGCCACCCCGAGGGGTGAGACCGGCAGGCCCCGCGCGCGCATCAGCTCGGCAGCGGGGCCGCTCACGGCCGCGCCGCCGACGATCGGGCTCACCGCGACGACGGGGCCGCGCGCGGCGCCGAGCGCCTCGACGACGCCGGGGACGGCGAGCACGGGCCCCACGGACGTGACCGGGTTGGACGGGCAGACGACGACCAGGTCGGCCTCGCGGAGCGCCTCGGCGACGCCCGGCGCCGGGCGCGCCGCCGCCGCGCCGGCGTACTCGACCTCGAGCACCTCCACGAGCGCCTTCTCGCGGACGAAGTACTCCTGGAACGTGAGCCAGCCGTCGGGCGTGCGGATCCGCGTCCGCACCGGCGCGTCGCTCATCGGCAGGAGGCGCGCGGCGACGCCGCGCCGGCGCGCGAGCTCCGCGGTCACCTGGGAGAGCGTGGCGCCCGCGCGGAGCGCGCGCGTGCGGTGGACGTGGGTGGCGAGGTCGCGGTCGCCCAGGTTGAACCAGGTCTCCGACCCGAGCTCGGCCATCCCCTCGAGGCAGCGGAACGTCTCGTCCGCGAGGCCCCAGCCGCGCGCCGGGTCGAGACGGCCGGCCAGCGCGTAGGTGACCGTGTCGAGGTCGGGCGAGACGTGGAGGCCCCAGACCTCGGCGTCGTCGCCCGTGTTGCCGACCACGGTGAGGTCGCGGGGCGGCAGGCAGGCGGCGAGGCCGCGCAGGAGCTTGGCCGCGCCGGTGCCGCCGGCGATCGCGGTGACGCGCATCAGGCCCCGGGGTTGGCCGCGGCCTCGCGGGGCGACCAGAGGGCGCTGCCGCCGCGCCAGGCGAAGAGCCCGGCGCCGGCGCGCCCGGCGAGCCCGGCGGGGAGCGTGCTCTCCGGCACCGGGATGAAGCCGAAGCGCACCCAGACGCGGTCCAGGCCCTGCGGCCGCGCGAAGAGCGTCGCGGCGCCGGCGGCCGTGGCGTGATCGAGCGCGGCGGCGACGAGCTGGGAGGCGATCTCGAGCGGGTCGGCCCCGGCGACCACCACCGGACCGTGCAGGAGCGCGGCCGGACCGTGCTGCTCGCCGACGAGGGCCCCGATCAGCCGCTCGCCGCCCTCGGACGGGGCGAACGCACCCCAGCCGAAGGCGAGGTCGGGCGATGGGGGCCACGGCAGCGCGGCGAAATCGAAGAGCGTGCGCGCGGGCGCCGGATCCGGCAGGGGCCGGTAGCCGATGCCCTGCCAGACCCGTGGTCGCGTTGCCGAGGCGAGGCTTTGAAGGGGAGCCGCGGAGGGCGCGCGGCCCGCCGCGCGCGGTCCCGTCCTACTTCTTGCCAAGCACCGCGTCCTTGAGGCTCTTGGCGAGACGGAACTTGCACACGCGCTTG
>Ga0154364_1278_pt1 | contig 17490 bp, 13 predicted proteins | sample RifGroA2_FD_115892 | JGI IMG/M metagenome (GOLD analysis project Ga0154364, IMG submission 115892) | Candidatus Rokubacteria bacterium GWA2_73_35 | reverse complement strand
GGGCGCCTTCTCCCTGGCGGCCCAGGCGCAGATCGCGACGTTCTTCGCCACCGACGGCGACCTCACCATCGATCCGGACGGCGCCGGCGCCATCTTCGAGACCCCGATCGTGCCGCCGCTCCCGGAGGAGCTGAACTTCATCCCCTGATTGGGGGCCTTTTCCCGGGCGGTCGAGGGCATTGCGGCGCCGACGCTCGGCGCCGCACGCCTCATCCTGCTATGATCGGAGCGTGGCTGAGCCGGTGCGCTCGCGAGCCTCGGCCGTCGCCGTCGATCTCGATCCGGTGATCGAAGCCTACAAGCGCGACATCGATCGCACGCTCATCCGTGAGAATCTGCGACGCTCGGTGGATGAACGGTTCGCTCGGCTCGTGGCCCTGCAGGGTTTTGCCGCCGAGCTCCGGCGCGCCGGCCGCGAGGCGCATCGACGTCGATGAGGCGCCGGGCGGTCCATGACCGGCGGCGCCCGCCCGCATGACGGATTTCGCCGCCCTGTTGTGCTGCCTGGGTGAGGCCGGCGTCGAGTTCATCCTGGTCGGGGGCGCCGCGGCCACGGCGCACGGCTCCGCGCGACTCACGCAGGACGTCGACGTGGTCTACCGGAGGTCGAGCGCGAACATCGCCCGTCTCGTCACCGCTTGCGCGCCGCCTCGGGGTCGAGGTCGGCCACCAGCTCCATGGAGCTTGAGGTCCGCGAAGAGGACCGTCACCTGCTTGCGCTCGCCCTCGAGGGCGCTCCGGGAGGTCAGGATGTTCTGGGCGAGGTGCCGTGGGGTGTAGCACTCGGGGGGAGCCGAATCTCCCCGAGCCGGACCCGCGGTTTCCGGCCGCGCAAAGCCTGGCCCTCGGCGATGGCCTGTCAATGGTGCTTTTGGCTGATCCGCGCTGGGCCCGCGCCGTGCCGTCTCCCTCGCCCGCCTGCGTCCGCCCCATTGACTCGCCTGCGGGCCCCGCCTATATTCGCCGTGCCCTGCGTGAGCAGGCGCCGCGACTTCCCCCCGAGGAGGCAAGATCCGATGATGACGACCAAGCGCAGCCTCGCAGCACACCTCGCGGCCCTCGTGAGCGTCCTCCTTCTGGGGGCGCCGCTCACGGAGGCGCAGACCCGGGTGCCGCGCACCCTCGTCTGGACCGCCTACGACGTCGGCTCGGCCGGCTACAGCCAGGCGGCCTCGATCGGCCACGCGATGCAGACGAAGGAAGGGACCACGCTCCGCGTGATCCCGGCCGGCAACGACGTGGCCCGACAGATCCCGCTGGTGAAGCGCACCGCGCACTTCGGCGCGCTCGGCGCCGCCTTCTTCCTCTCCCAGGAGGGCGTGATGGAGTTCTCGGCGCCCGAGTGGGGGCCGCAGCAGGTGCGGATCCTCGGGGCGGCGTGGGCCGCCTTCAACACCGGCGCGGCCTCGTGCGGAGCCGACAGCGGCATCAAGACCGTCTACGACCTCAAGGGCAAGCGCATGGCCTGGGTCGTCGGCGCGCCGGCGCTCAACCTGAACATGACGGCGTTCCTCGCGGCCGGCAACCTCGGCTGGAAGGACGTGCAGAAGCTCGACTTCCCGAGCTGGGGCGCCGCCGGCCGCGCGGTGATCGAGGGCAAGGCCGACTGCTACATCGCCAGCACCAACTCCGGCCCCGTCTACGAGCTGGCGAGCTCGCCGCGCAAGTACTCCGCCGCCGTCGTGCCGGAGCCCACGCGCGACCCGGCCGCCTGGGAGCGGCTCAAGAAGGCGGCGCCCTACTTCGAGCCGAACGCCGCCACCATCGGCGCCCCGCCGATCTCCAAGGACACCCCGCACCAGGGCGCGACCTACGGCTACCCGATCGTCACGACGTACGCCTGGCAGGACGCCGAGCTCGTCTACCAGCAGACGCGGATGCTCTACGAGCTGTTCCCGGTGTACAAGGCCGCCTGGCCGGGCAACGAGGGCTTCGCGCTGGAGGCGCAGCGGTTGAAGTGGGTCGCCCCCTACCACGAGGGCGCGGTCCGCTACTTCAAGGAGAAGAAGGTCTGGACCGCGGAGCTGGAGCGCTACAACCAGCAGCTCGTCCGGCGCCAGGAGGTCCTGGGCAAGGCGTGGGACCGCGCGCAGGACGAGGCGCAGAAGCAGAAGCTCGGCACCGCCAAGTTCCCCGAGCTGTGGATGAAGATCCGCACCGAGGAGTTGAAGCAGGCCGGGTTCGACCCCTACTGGGAGACGAAGTTCTGGTAAGCCGGCGTGGCTGAGACGACGGGACGTCACCGCGCGCTAGGCCCGGCCTGGCGCGCGGTGTTCCTCGTCTTCACCGCGGCCGGGCTCCTGCTCGCGGTCAACCAGATCTTCAACCTTCGGTTCTTCGCCGGGATCGTCTTCCTCGAGAACCGGTATCTCTACCTGCTCCTCACCACGTTCTTCGCCCCCGTGTTCCTGCTGTTCCCGCTCCGCGGGGAGGCGGGCCGCCGCGTGCCCTGGTACGACGTCCTCGCCTTCCTCGCCGTGATCGCCTCCACCCTTTACTTCGCCTGGAACGCCGAGCGCATGGTGCTGGAGGCCTGGGAGTTCGCCGCCCCGACCCCCGCCGTCGTGGTCGGCGTCGTGCTCTGGTTCCTGCTGCTCGAGGGCGCCCGCCGCGCCGGCGGGCTCTCGCTCGCGCTCATCCTGTTCGTCTTCTCGCTCTACCCGGTCTACGCCGGGCGGCTGCCCGGCCCGATCGCGGGTTTCAGCCTCTCCTTCGCGGACACGATCCGCTACCAGACCGCGAGCGTCGAGGCGGTGCTGGGCATCCCGATGCGCGTGTTCGGCACGCTGCTGATCGGGTTCATCCTGTTCGGCTCCGCGCTCGACGTGACCGGCGCCGGCCGGTTCTTCACCGGGATCGCCATGGCCCTGCTCGGCCACGTGCGGGGCGGGACGGCCAAGGTCGCGATCCTGGCGAGCGGGCTCTTCGGCAGCATGAGCGGCAGCTCGGTGAGCAACGTGCTCGCGACCGGCGTCGTGACGATCCCGGCCATGAAGCGGACGGGCTTCCGCCCCGAGGACGCGGCGGCGGTCGAGGCGAACGCCTCGAGCGGCGGGGTGCTGACCCCGCCGGTGATGGGGGCGGTCGCCTTCGTGATGGCGTCCATCCTGTCGACGCCGTACGTCAACGTGGCGATCGCGGCGGCGATCCCGGCCGCGCTGTTCTTCCTGTCGCTCGCCCTCCAGGTCGATGCCTACGCGGCCCGGAAGGGGATCCGCGGCCTGCCACGCACCGAGTTGCCCTCGGTCGGGCGCACGTTCGCCGAGGGGTGGTTCTACGTCTTCGCCTTCCTGGTCCTCGTGGTGCTGCTCGTCTACCTGCGCCAGGAGGCCCTCGCCCCGTTCTACGCGACGGCGGCGCTCTTCGTCCTCGCGATGGTCCGGCGCGAGACGCGCTGGACGGTGGCGCGCGCGGTCCGCTTCATCGAGTCGAGCGGCCGGGTCCTGACGGAGCTGGTCACCATCCTCGCCTCGGTGGGGCTCCTCATCGGCGGGCTCACCGTGACCGGGGTCATCGGCACGATCACGACCGACTTGATCCTCATCGCGGGCGGCAGCCTGATCGCGCTGATCCTGATGACCGCGATCGCGTGCTTCATCCTCGGCACCGGGCTCACCATCACCGCGTCGTACATCTTCCTGGCCATCATGGTGGCGCCCGCGCTCATCCAGCAGGGGATGAACCCGGTGGCGGTGCACCTCTTCATCCTGTACTGGGCGGTCCTCTCCGAGATCACGCCGCCGGTGGCCCTGTCGGTGGTGGCCGCCTCGAGCCTCGCCGGCGCCCCCGTCATGCGCTCCATGATGGAGGCGATGAAGTTCGGCTCGGTGAAGTACGCGCTGCCGTTCTTCTTCATCTACAACCCGGTGCTCGTCCTGCAGGGCGGGACCCTGCTGACGACCGTCGAGGTGCTCGCGGCGGCGGTGCTCGGCCTGGCGCTCGTCGCCTACGCCGTCCAGGGTTACCTCCCCTTCGTCGGCGCGGTCCGCGCGACGGCCGGCGGCTACACGGTCCGCGTGATCCTCGTCTCCGCCGGGCTCCTCCTCGCCCTGCCCGAGCGCCTCACGACGATCGCCGGCCTCGCCCTCGCGGCCGGCACCTATGTCGGCGCCGCCCTCCTCGGCCACACCGAGCGCGTGCCCCTGGTTCACCGCGTTCCGGCCGAGCGCGACTAGCCCGCGCCTACGGCGTCGTAACCTGTTCGGACACGCCAATGAAGCGTTCTGGGTGAGGAGCTCGACCATCCCGTCCCCGTGGTGGATCCACAGCAGGTCGTCGATCGTGTCGAAGTGGGACGACAGGGTGAGGGCTTCCCGTGGGTCAAGGGGTCGGCGTCGCCGGCGGCGTCTCACCGACGATCTGGCGGATCGCCGGCGAGTCGCGTCATCCTTCGAAAGCTACGACTCTCGGATGGCTCCTGCGCTGGTCGGTGCGGCTGCCGGGACTACGCTTTGGTCTTCGCGAGCTCCTCGGCACACGCTTCCGCAACTGCCGAGTTGGGCGTCTTGTCCCCCCGCGGAGTGGCCCAGCCACCGGCTTCGATGAACTCTCGCTGTTTCCACGAGTCGATCTTCTGGAACTCTCCGAGCTTCGCGACCGCGCCGGGCTGCCGCATGAACCTCGCGACGCAGGACGGTGTCAGAGCGGCGACCACGGCCGCGTTGGTTCGTTCTACTGCCATCCGCTCGGCAGTGCTGCCGAGGGTCCATCCCAACCATGAAAAGCCGATGATCATGCTCCCAGCCGCGCCGACGACGACGCCCCACGCCGCTGGTTTGAGCCACGGGACTTGCAGTTGCATGAGAGATCTCCTCCTGAATCTTGAGAGAACGATTCGCTTGCCAGGGTCTGTGGAGACGCGGTCCTTGACGCGGTCCTCGCGGCGGGTGAGACACGCCAGCATCCGAGTCCCGACGCCAGTTGCGTCTACCCTTGGAGATGGTCGGGGCTGGCGGCGACGACTATAGCACGGACCTCAGCACGGACCTCGACCAACCGGCCGGCACGATGCACGAGAGCCGACCTCAGAAGCTGGACGGGCAAAGACGAGGACTCACCCGATAACTACCCAATAAAATAGGTCACGGAGCCTATTCACCTTTCCGGTCGACAACAGGATATTTGTAGGGAGCACCTCAATGCCGCGCTGGTCAGAGACCGGTGAACCGACGGGTGAGAGCTCGAGGAGAACGCAATGGCGGTGAAGAGCCCCGAAGCGTACCGGCAGCGGGTGAAGGCGATGACGCCGCGCGTGTTCATGGACGGCAAGCGCGTGGAGGACATCGCCGCCCACCCGGTGACCCGGACCGTGGTCGAGGCGAACCTCGCGAGCTACGAGTGGGCGCAGGACCCCGAAGCCGGCAAGCTCCTGACGCGGCCGAGCCATCTCACCGGCGAGCCCTGCAACCTCTACACGACCCTCAACCGAAGCCCGGAGGACCTGGTCCAGCGCGCGGCGGCCGGGCTCTACGCGGCGTCGAACCTCGGCACCTGCATCTACCGCTGCGTGGGCGCGGACGCGCTCAACGCGCTGGCCGCCACCACCTTCGAGGTGGACCGTGACCTCGGCACGGGGTACCACGCGCGGTTCCTCGACTTCCTGCGCCTGGTGCAGGAGGAGGACCTGAGCGTGGCCGGCGCCATGACCGAGCCGCGCGGGCCGCGCGACCGGAAGATCAGCGAGTGGACGGACCCGGACCTCTCGCTGCGCGTGGTGGAGCAGAACGAGCGCGGCATCGTCGTCAACGGCGCCAAGATCAACATCTCCGGGGCCTACGCGTGCGACTGGACGCTCGTGATGCCCTCGGGCGCCTGGCGCCCGGGCGAGGAGCCCTACGCGGTCGCGTTCGCCGTGCCGAACGGCGCCGAGGGAATGGTCTACGTCTGCCAGTACGGGCCCCACGCCGCCGAGCGCCTGCTGGCCGACGACCCCTGGGAGCTCGGCAACCCGCGCTTCGGCCAGCGCGAGACCTCGCTCGTCGTCTTCGATCACGTGTTCGTGCCGTGGGAACGCGTGTTCCTGTGCAGCGAGACGAAGTACGCCGGGCGGCTCGTCGCGCGCTTCGCGCAGCTCCACCGCATGGTGTGCGGCGGCTCGTGCAAAGTGGGCTTCGGCCGCGTGCTCGTCGGCGCCGCCCGGCTCATCCAGGAGTACAAGGGCCTCGAGCACGCGCCGCACGTCAACGACCAGATGACCGAGATGGTGACGCTCCTCGAGACGGTGCGGGCGTGCTCGAAGGCGGCCGCGCTCGAGGGGAAGGAGGAGGTCCCGGGCTCGGGGGTCTGGTTCCCGAACGACCTCCTGGGCAACGTTTCGAAGCTCAACGTTTGCACCGCGTTCTGGCGGCTGATGGCGCTCGCCGGCGACATCGGCGGCGGCGTGGTCGTGACGCTGCCGAGCCTCAAGGAGTTGAAGAACCCCGAGACGCGCGCGTACGTGGAGAAGTTCTACGGGTTCGGCTCCGACGCCTCCGCCGAGCGGATCATGAAGGTGACGAAGCTCCTCCAGCACTGGACGGCCGGGCTGCACGGCGTCGGCACCTGGCACGGCGCCGGGCCCGTGCAGGCGCAGAAGATCATGGTGCAGCGCCTCACCGACTACGGGGAGATGAAGGACCTCGCCCGCCGGATGGCGGGGATCGACGCCGAGCCGCCGCCCACCGCGGGGTAGCCGCTCAGGCCCGGCGGCGGTCCTCGCGGATCATCTCGCTGCCGCGCTCGGCGATCATGACGGTGGGCGAGTTCGTGTTGCCGGACGTGATCGTCGGCATGATCGAGGCGTCCACCACGCGCAGACCGCCGAGCCCGCGCACGCGCAGGCGCGAGTCCACCACCGCCGCCGGGTCGTCGGCGCGGCCCATCCGGCAGGTGCCGACCGGGTGGAAGATGGTGGTGCCGACGTCACCCGCGGCGCGCACCAGCTCGGCGTCGCTCTGGAGCCGGGATCCTGGGACGAACTCCTCGGGCTGGTAGGCCGCGAGCGCCCGCGCCGCCGCCATCCGGCGCGTGAGCCGCAGCGAGTCGACGGCGACCCGGTGGTCCTCGGGGGTCGAGAGGTAGTTCGGCTGGATCGCCGGTGCCGCGCGCGGATCGGGGCTCTTCAGCCGGACGGAGCCGCGCGCGGTCGGCTGGAGGTTGCAGACGCTCGCCGTGAAGGCCGGGAACGGGTGCAGCGGCTCCCCGAACCGGTCGAGCGAGAGCGGCTGGATGTGGAACTCGATGTTGGGCCGCGCCCGGTCCGGCGACGAGCGGGTGAAGAGCCCGAGCTGCGAGGGCGCCATCGTGAGCGGGCCCGTGCGGAACAGCAGGTACTCCAGGCCGATCCGCACCTTGCCGCTCCAGCTGTTCACCACTTCGTTCAGCGTCCGCACGTTCCGCACCTTGAAGGCCATGCGGAGCTGGAGGTGGTCCTGGAGGTTCTCGCCCACGCCGGGCAGCTCGTGCGCCACGGGGATGCCGTGCTGCGCCAGCACGCGGCCGGGGCCGACGCCGGAGAGCTGCAGGAGCTGGGGGCTCCCGATCGCGCCCGCGGCGAGCACGGTCTCGATCCGGGCCTCGGCGACCAGGCTCTCGCCGGCGCGCTCGAGCTCCACGCCCCGCACCCGCCGGCCCTCGAGCCTGAGCCTGGTCACGAGAGCGTCCGTGAGCACGGTGAGGTTCTTCCGGTGCGCCGCCGGCCGCAGGAAGGCCTTCACCGCGCTCCAGCGCACGCCGCGCCGCTGATTCACCTCGAACTTGCTGCTGCCCTCGTTGTCGCCGCGGTTGAAGTCGTCGGTGCGCGGCACGCCGAGCTCCTCGGCCGCCGCCTGGAAGGCGTCGAGGATCTCCCAGCGGAGCCGCTGCTGCTCGACGCGCCATTCGCCGCCCGCCCCGTGGAACTCGGTGGCGCCCTTGTAATGATCCTCGGTGCGCTTGAAGACCGGCAGCACGCTCTTCCAGGACCAGCCGGCATCGCCGGTCAGCGCGGCCCACGCGTCGTAATCGCGCCCCTGGCCCCGCATGTAGATCATGGCGTTGATCGACGAGCAGCCCCCGAGGACTTTGCCGCGCGCGTAGAGGATCGAGCGGCCGTTCAGCCCGTCGCAGGGCTCGGTCCGGTAGCACCAGTCGGTGCGCGGGTTGCCGATGCAGAAGATGTAGCCGACCGGGATGTGGATCCACATCCAGCCGTCGCGGCCGCCCGCCTCGATCAGGAGCACGCTGACCTCCGGGTCGGCCGCCAGCCGGTTGGCGAGGAGGCAGCCCGCGGTGCCCGCGCCGACGATCACGTAGTCGAACGTGCCGAGCGCTCGCGCCATCTTCCGCTCCGTTCTCAGCTCCCGCTCCGTTCTCGGCGTGACGACGACACGCGGCGGGCGCCCAGGCGGGAGCCCAGGTACCCGACGACCAGGACGAGCCCGCCGAGGAGCGCCGTCGTGGCGACGGCCGAGATCTCGGCCATCCACTTGAGTGTCGTGCTCGAGAGCCCGACGAAGGCCAGGCCCAGCACCGGGAGGACCGGGGCGCCGCATCCCATGACGGTGCACGGGGCGGTGGAGAGGCCCAGCGCGCCCGTGAGCGCGGCGAGCACGCCGCCGGGGCGTCCGAGCTTCACCCCGAGGCCGCGGGCCTGGACGCGCGCGCGGCGCTCCCGCCAGAGGGCGAAGTAGGCGCCGACCAGGAGTGCCAGCAGCAGGAAGCGTGCGAGATCGGCGACCGTCACGGAGAATCCCCACTCGACGCCGTAGGGATTGTCGGCGGAGAACCAGAAGAGCACGAGCCCCCAGGTCTTCTCGATCCTCGTCCCGAGCGGGTGGCCGCCCGAAGCGAGATACTCCGGGAGCCGCTTGAGCCAGGGGTTGAAGGTGAAGTAGTCCACCGGCTTGCGCGCGAGCGAGAGGACGAGGGGCGGGAGCAGCACGCTCAGCGCGAGGACGGCGAGCCCGGCGCCGAGGAAAGTTCCGGGGTGCCCGCGGAGGGCCCCGCCCACCCCGCGCGCGGTGTCCCCGACCCCCCTCACGATCGCGCCAAGCATGCCCTGGAGCCCGCCGGGCCCCATTGTGCTGGCCTCAGGCCCGGGCCGCAAGCGTCCCCGCGGTATTGCGGCGCGGCTTGACATGCCCCGCGAAGCGGAGTACACGACGGCCACGGAGCCACCTCGCCCGGCTTCAACCGTTCACCCAGGGGGGACACGATATGCCTGAAGAGGTCAGTCGACGAGACTTCCTGAACCGGCTGGGCGTGACCATCGGAGCGGCCGCGGCGTCGGCGGGCTCCCTGGTGGTCCCGACCCCGGCCGAAGCCCAGCAGTCGTTCCAGGCCAAGGGGAAGGTCCCCACCACGCCGTACAAGACCGGCCACATGACCTTCTTCACGGGCCCTGCCGCAGTACTTGGAGAACCCTCCTACAAGGGCCACATCCTGGCGGCCGAGGAGATCAACGCCCAGGGCGGGCTGCTCGGCAAGCGCAAGATCGAGACCGTCAAGGCCGACGAGGCCGCGGGCACTGACGCCAACGTCAAGGAGCTGCGCCGGATGAAGCTGTCGGAGAAGATCGACTGCTTCACGGGCGTCATCTCCAGCGGCAATACGCCGGCGCTCGGCCCGGTGGCCGAGGAGCTGAAGACCCTCACGCTCTTCACCGACGGCTGCACGGACTTCCTGTTCGAGAAGGCGGTGCCGAACCCCCACTACGTCTTCCGCGTGACCAACATCCAGTCGGCGGACGGCGTGATGGCCGCGATCGCGGCCTCGATGGCGTGGCCCAAGGTCACGAAGATCGCCCACATCCATCCCGACTACTCCTACGGCCGGAACGCGTTCGACCACTTCAACATCGCGATGAAGAAGCTGTCGGGGAACATCCAGGTGGTCTCGGAGGCCTGGCCCAAGCTCGGCACCACCGAGTTCACCGCCCACATCACCAAGACGATCTCGGCCAAGCCGGACCTGCTCTTCACCTCCGTCTGGGGCGGCGACTACATCGCCCTCTACAAGCAGGCGCTCCGGTACGACCTGTTCAAGAAGATGAAGGTGGCCACCACGCTGGCCTTCGGCGTGGTGCCGCAGGCGATCGGCAAGGACCACCCGGCGGGGGTCGTCGCGGGCGTGCACGCCAACTACCACTTCCTCTACCCCGCGGGGAACCGCTGGCTGCCGAACGCGCAGTTCGTCAAGAAATACTACGACCGCTGGAAGGAGTACCCCACGTTCGAGTCCGAGGGCGCCTACACGGCGCTCCACATGCTGCGCGTGGCCGTGGAGAAGGCGAACCAGCTCGTGGGCGGCTGGCCGGACGACCAGGCGATCATCGCCATGCTCGAAGGGCTGATGTACGCGGCGCCCGCGGGCTACACCTACATCCGGCCCGACAACCACCAGGGCTACAAGGACGCGCTGACGGGGTTCCTCGTGAATTCGCCCGACTACGCGTTCCCCGTGTGGGATCTGAAGCGGGTCATCACCGTGCCGATCCGCAGCATCACGGCGCCCCCCGGCTATCCCAAGGGCGAGCCGACGACGACGTACAAGTGGATCGAGGAGACCTGGCCGAAGAGCGCTTGAGCGACGAGGCGAAGGGCGAGGCCGGGCACGCCGCGGGGCGTCCCGGCCTCGCCGCGCTTCCGGGCCCCCCGGCACGACCGAGGCATTCGGCCCTTGAAAAGCGCGCGCCGCGGGAGGCAAGATAGCCGCGCGTGGACACGCTCCTGACCCAGATCCTGAACTCGCTGTTCTACGCGTCGATCCTCTTCCTGATCGCCTGCGGGCTCTCCCTCGTCTACGGCGTCATGCGGATCGTCAACATGGCGCACGGCAGCCTCTACGCCGTCGGCGCCTACGTGGCGGCGTGGGCGGTGGGGCTCGTGGCGAGCTACCTCCACGTGAGCCTCCTGCTCGTCCTGCTCCTGATCGGCGCCGCCGCGGCGGCGCTCGCCGGCGCCTTGCTGGAGCCGACGCTCCTGCGCCCGCTCTACCAGCGTCCCGAGGAGTACCAGCTGCTGATGACCTTCGGCCTCCTGCTGATCCTCGAGGACCTGATGCGCATGGTCTGGGGGCCCTATCCGCTGACCGCCAGCGCGCTCTCGGAGTTCTTCCCGAGCATCTCGGTCCTGGGCGCCACCTACCCCGGCTACAACATCTTCGTGATCGTCGTGGGGGGCGCGGCGGCGGTCGGTCTCTGGGCGTTCATCTACCGGACGCGCTTCGGGATCCTGCTCCGGGCCACCTCCCAGAACATGCGGATGGCCTCGGCCCTCGGCGTGGACGTCAAGCGCATCTACGTCCAGGCCTTCACCATCGGGTGCCTGATGGCGGGCCTGGGCGGCGCCGTGGTGATGCCCCTCTCGGGCGCGGTCCTCGGCATGGGCGTGGACGCGCTGATCCTGGCCTTCGTGGTGGTGGTGATCGGCGGGCTCGGGAGCCTCGAGGGCGCGCTGGTCGGCGCGCTCATCGTGGGCGCCGTCCGGACGCTCGGCATCATGTACTTCGCCGAGATCGAGCTGGCGGTGCTCTACCTCATCGCGGCCGTCGTGCTGTTCCTTCGTCCGGCCGGGCTCTTCGGGCGGGCGTGAGCCAGGCCCTGCTCGCCTCGGGGCGGCTTCTCGCCGGCTGGCGCCTCGCCGTCGGCATCGCGATCGCGCTGTTCCTCGTCCTGGTCCCGCGCCTGCTGCCGCCGTTCCAGACCCTCCAGCTCTCGTACGGCCTCATCTTCGCCATCGCGGCCCTCGGCTTCAACCTGCTCCTCGGCTACACGGGGCTCCTCTCCTTCGGCCACTCGGCCTTCTTCGGCGTCGGGGCCTACACGGCCGCCCTGCTGGTGAAGTACATGGGCCTCAGCTCGATGGAGGCCTTCGTCCTGGCGGGCGCGCTGGCCTCGGCCGTGACGGCGGCGCTCTTCGGGGCCGTGTGCGTCCGGTACACCCGCATCTTCTTCAGCATCCTGATGCTCGCCCTGTCCCAGGTCATCTGGAGCCTGGCCTTCAAGCTCTTCTGGGTCACGGGCGGAACCGACGGGCTCCGGGTGCCGACGCCGACGCTCCTCGGCGGGAGCGTGGCCCTCGGCGCGGGCGAGGACAAGCTCGTCTTCCTCACCCACCGCTACTACTACTACGTGCTGGCGCTCTTCCTCGTCTGCGTCGGGGCGATGTGGGTCATCGTGAACTCCCCCTTCGGCAAGGCGCTCCAGGCGATCCGCGACAACGAGACCCGCGCCGAGTTCGTCGGGGTCCAGGTCCGGAAGTACCGCTGGATCGCGCTCGTGGTCTCGGGCACCTTCACCGGCCTGGCGGGGACGCTCTGGGTGCCGCTCAACGGGCTCACGACGCCGGACATCCTCTACTGGCCCTTCTCCGGCAAGATCGTCTTCTTCGTGGTGCTGGGCGGGTTCCGCACCTTCCTCGGCCCGGTGCTCGGCGCCGTCGTCTTCAACTACCTCGAGACCTACGCCATCGGGTTCACGGTCTACTGGCAGATGGTCCTCGGCGTCGTGCTGGTCCTGCTGGTGCTGACGATGCCGGCCGGCCTCGTGGGAACCCTCGCGCCGCTCTTCGCCCGGCGCCGGCGGATCGCCTGACATGGCCCTGCTCGAGACCACCCGGGTCCGGAAGTGGTTCGGCGACACCCACGCCGTGGATGACGTGGACTTCGTCGTGAACCAGGGTGAGCTGCTGGGGCTGATCGGCTCCAACGGCGCCGGGAAGACCACGCTGGTGAACCTGATCAGCGGGCTCCTGCGTCCCGACGCGGGCCGCATCGTCTTCGACGGCGCGGACGTCACACGCCAGTCCGTCCACGAGCGCATCCGCGAGGGGATCGCGCGGAGCTTCCAGCTCGTCAACCTGTTCGACCAGATGACGGTACAGGACAACGTCGCGCTCACGATCTTCGCCCGGGAGGGCAAGACACGGCGGATGACGGCCCTGGCCGAGCGCGACCGGGCCGTGCTCGACGAGGCCGGCGAGGTGCTGCAGCGGTTCGGCCTGGAGTCGAAGGCGCGGATGCTGGCCGGCGGGCTCGCCCAGGGCGAGCGCAAGCTCCTGGACGTGGCCGTGGCGTACGCGCTCCGGCCCAAGCTCCTCTTCCTCGACGAGCCCACCAGCGGCGTGAGCACCCGCGAGAAGGCGCCGATCATGGACATCGTGACCTCGATCGTGCGAACGGGCGGGATCACCGCCGTCGTCATCGAGCACGACATGGACGTGGTCTTCACCTACTCGGACCGGATCGTCGCGATGCACGAGGGCACCATCCTGGCGGACGGCACGCCGGAGGAGATCCGCCGCAACGAGCGCGTGACGACCACGCTGATCGGGACCACGGAGGCCGGCTAGGGTGCGGTGTGCGAGCTGATGCTGACGATCGTGCGAGGGCGACGGCAGGCTCGTGACATGAGTTCCGAGACGGAAGGCTAGGCGATGCTCGAGCTCAGGGCCATCAACACCTTCCGCGGCCCGGCGCACGTGCTCCGGTCGCTCTCGCTCCGCGTGGGGGACGGCGAGGCGGTCTGCCTCGTCGGGCGCAACGGGGCGGGGAAGACCACGACGCTCGAGAGCGCCATCAACCTGCTCCCCATCCGCTCGGGGACGGTCCTGTTCAAGGACCGGGACATCACGCGGCTGCCGGCGCACGCGCGCGCGCGGCTCGGGATCGGCTACTCGCCCGAGGACGCCGGCATCTTCCCCGACCTCACGGTGGCGGAGAACCTCGAGATCGGCAGGATCGCGAGCCGCGCCGACGGCGCCGCCGGCCGGGCGGCCGTGGACGAGCGGGTCCGGGCGCTGTTCCCCGAGATCGACGCCCTGGTCTCACGGCGGGGCCTGAACCTCTCCGGCGGACAGAAGAAGATGGTGGCCATCGCGCGCGCCATGGCGCTCGCGCCCGCCGTGCTGCTGCTGGACGAGCCCTTCGAGGGGCTGGCGCCGGTCGTGGTGACGCGCCTCGTCGAGGCGGCCAAGCGGATCAAGGCCATGGGGATCTCGCTCCTCATCGCCGAGTCCAACGTCACCAACGCCACGCGGGTGGCCGACCGACTCTACGCGATCGACCGCGGCGAGATCATCTTCCAGGGTGACCCGCGGACCGCGCTCGCGAACACCGACGTGATGAAGACGCTCCGGGGCTGAGCGAGCCCGGGGAGGCCCGGCATGCCGAAGCCCGAGCTCGAGTTCTTCCGACCGGACCACCTGCCGTGGGAGCCCGTCGCCGCCTCGGCCACGGGCGGGGCGGGCGGACCCGGCGTGCGGCAGAAGATCCTGAGCCACGCCCCCGAGACCGGGGACGTGACGCGGCTGCTCCGCTTCGACGCCGGCGTCGAGACCAGCGAGGCGATCGCCCACGACTTCTGGGAGGAGGTCTGGATCCTGGACGGAGAGCTGATCGACCTCGGCAAGCGCCAGACCTTCGCCGCCGGCATGTACGCCTGCCGCCCGCCGGGCATGGTGCACGGCCCCTACCGCGTGCCGCGCGGCTGCACGACGCTCGAGATCCGCTACGGCCGGCGGGCCGAGCCCTCCACCTGACACCCCACGAGGCGACTGCCATGGCCAAGCTCAAGTTCGGCGCCTGGATCCCGACCTACGCCTGGAACGACCGCAAGCCGGGCCCGGAGAACATCCGGCGGATCCGCGAGTCCATCGAGCGCTGCGAGAAGCACGGCATCGACGTCTGGGTCATCGACCACCTGCTGTCGGCGCCCGGTCTCTACGGTCACGCCTGGCTCGAGCCGCTGGGCATGCTGGCCTACGCCGCGGCCCTCACGGAGAAGGTGAGGATCGCGACCGGCATCCTGGTGGTGCCCGTGCGCCACCCGGTCGTGCTGGCCAAGGAGATCTCGACGCTCTGCCACATCTCGAACAACCGGTTCGTGTGGGGCGTCGGCCCCGGCTGGTACGCGCGGGAGTTCGAGGTGACGGGCTCGCGGATCGAGGAGCGCGGCCGCCGGACCGACGAGATCATCGAGGCGGTGACGCTCCTCCTGACCCGTCCCAACGTCTCCTACGAGGGGCGCTACTACCGGTTCCGGGACGTCACGATCGACCCACGCCCGCCCCGGATGCCGCCCATCTGGGTGTCGGGCGGCTCCCGGGTCCCCGACCCGGACGAGCACGACGTGCCGGTGCTGGCCAAGACGGTGATGGACCGGATCGTGCGCGCGGGCCACTGGCTCTCCCGCTGCTCCGGCACGCAGGAGTGGGTCAAGCGCGACTGGCAGCAGCTCCAGGGGCACGCCCGGACCCAGGGGCTCGCTCCCGGGCGCCTCACCTTCGGCCACTGCAACTTCATCCATCTCACGGAGGAGCGCAGCCACGAGCGGGCGGTGGCCCGGTCCAAGGCGCCGTTCCTCAGGACGATGGGGCGGCATCGCTCCTGGGAGCACCTTCAGGAGTGCTACATGGTCGGCTCCATCGACCGGATCAACGCGCGGATCCAGGACCTGATGGACGCCGGCCTCAAGTACCTGGTGCTCGGGCCCGTGACGGACGACCCGCGCCAGATCGACCTCATGGCCAGGCACGTCGTGCGGGGCTTCGCGTAGCCGGCGCCGCGGGGACCGTGGGCGCCAGGTACGTCGGGGCCGGGGTCCGCCGCGTGGAGGATCCCCGGCTGCTCGCCGGGCACGGGCGGTACGTGGACGACCTCCGCGTGAGCGACTGCCTCCACGCCGTCCTGCTCAGGAGCCCCCACGCGCACGCGCGGATCGCCGCCATCCGGAGCGAGCGGGCCCGGCGCCATCCGGCCGTCGTCGGCGTCTTCGGCTTCGAGGACCTCCGGGCCCGGATGGTGCCCTTGCCCGCCGCCGGGACGCCGCCGCCGGCGCTCCAGTCGCGCGTCGGCTTCCAGCTCAGGTCCGCGCCCCAGTACCCGCTCGCGCGCGGCCGGGCGCGCTACGTGGGCGAGCCGGTCGCGGTGGTGCTCGCCACCGACCGCTACGCCGCCGAGGACGCGCGGCAGCTCGTCGAGGTCGAGTGGGAGCCGCTCCCCGTCGTGACGGATCCCGAGCGCGGGCTCGCCCCCGACGCCCCGCTGATCCATCCCGAGTGGGGCGACAATGTCGCGGTGGCGTTCCGGGTCGAGCTCGGCGACGCCGCGCGCGCGCTCCGCGAGGCGCCGGTCGTCGTGAGACGGCGGCTCAGGATGCAGCGCTACGCCGGCATGCCGATGGAGCCCAGAGGCGTGCTCGCCGAGCCCGACTCGCGCGGCGGCCTCCGCGTGTGGGCCTCGACCCAGGTTCCCCACTGGCTCCAGCGGGTGCTGGCCGAGGCCCTCGGCGTGCCGGCCCATCGCGTCCGCGTCGTGGCGCCGGACGTGGGGGGCGGCTTCGGCACCAAGTGCTCCATCTACCCCGAGGATCTCCTGATCCCGATCCTGGCCGCGGCGCTCGGGCGCCCGGTGAAGTGGATCGAGACCCGCCACGAGCACCTCCAGAGCGCGACCCACTCGCGGGAGCAACTCCACGAGGTCGAGCTCGGCGCCACGCGCGAGGGGACGATCCTCGCCCTCCGGGACCGCTTCCTGCTCGACCAGGGCGCCTATAACCCGTGGGGGATCGTCCAGCCCTACAACACGGTCGGCCACATGCTGGGGCCGTTCCGCATCCGGAACTTCTCGGTCGAGGCGCGCTCGGTCGTCACCAACAAGACGCCCCACGCGCCCTATCGCGGCGCGGGCCGGCCCGAGGCGGTGTTCGTCATGGACCGGATCGCCGACGCTCTGGCCCGTGAGCTGGGTCTTGATCCCGCCGCGGTGAGGCGGCTGAACTTCGTCAGGCCTGAGGAGCTGCCGTACGACGTGGGGCTCCTCTACCGCGACGGCCAGCCGCTCGTCTACGACAGCGCCGACTTCCCGGCGACGCTCGAGGCGGCGCTCCGGGCGGTGGGCTACGAGGAGTTCCGGCGCGCTCAGCCGGCCCTCCGCGCCCGGGGCGTGTGGCGGGGCGTCGGGCTCTCGGCCTACGTCGAGGGCACGGGCGTCGGGCCCTACGAGGGCGCCGCGGTGCGGCTCGACCCGACGGGCCGGGCGGTCGTGGCGACCGGGGCCTGCTCGCAGGGCCAGGGGCATGAGACGGTCTTCGCCCAGATCGCCGCCGATGCCCTCGGCTGCGCGCTCGCAGACGTCAGCGTCACAGGCGGGGACACGGCGGCCATCGCGTTCGGCATCGGGACGTTCGCCAGCCGGAGCCTCGTGCTGGCCGGGAACGCCGTCGCCGAGGCCGCGGGCCGCGTGCGTGAGCGCGTGATCGGCGCCGCGGCCCGACTGCTCGAGGCGAGTCCCGCGGACCTCGAGGTCGCCGACGGCCGGGTCTTCGTCCGCGGCGCGTCGGACCGCGCGCTCTCCTTCGCGCGCGTGATCCAGGGCTGCCTGCCGACCTTCGCGGGCCCCGGGGCCGCCGAGCCCGTCTTCGAAGCCACGGTCTACCACTCGGTCCCGACCGTGACCTACGCGAGCGCCGTCCACGCCGCCGTGGTGGAGGTGGACCTCGACACGGGCCAGGTCCGCCTCCTGCGCTACGTCGTC
>Ga0154364_1133_pt1 | contig 17520 bp, 15 predicted proteins | sample RifGroA2_FD_115892 | JGI IMG/M metagenome (GOLD analysis project Ga0154364, IMG submission 115892) | Candidatus Rokubacteria bacterium GWA2_73_35 | reverse complement strand
AGGCCCGCGTCGAGTCGCACGACGTCACGGTGGACCGCGAGAAGGCGCGCGTGACGATCACGTTCGTCATCGTCGAGGGCCCGCAGTTCCGGGTGGGGGACGTCAAGGTGACCGGCGTGACGCTGTTCCCGGAGCGGGAGATCAGCCGCCGGATCAAGCTGAAGACCGGCGACGTCTTCTCGCGCGCGAAGCTCCGGGAGAGCATCAAGGCCCTGACCGAGCTCTACAGCACGATCGGGCGCGCGTCCGTCGACGTCAACCCGAGGAGCGAGCAGGTGGACGCGGCGGCGACGATGTCGCTCGCCTTCGAGATCGCCGAGGGGCCCGAGGTCTACGTCGAGCGCATCAACATCAGCGGCAACGTGCGCAGCCAGGAGAAGATCCTGCGGCGGGAGCTCGCCCTGCACGAGGGCGAGCTCTACACGCTGCAGAAGAAGGAGCGCTCCCGCCAGAAGCTGAACAACCTGGGCTACTTCGAGACCGTCAACCTGACGACGCAGCCGGGATCGGACAAGACGAAGATCGTCGTCAACGTCGAGGTCACCGAGAAGCCGACCGGGCTCTTCAGCATCGGAGGCGGGTACTCGTCCGTGGACAGCTTCATCGGGACGATCGACCTGGCGCAACGGAACTTCCTGGGCCGCGGCTGGGAGGCATCGGTCCGGATCCGCGCGGGCGCCAACACCCAGCAGGGCGTGATCAGCTTCACCGAGCCGTGGCTGTTCGACCGCCCCCTGTCGGCGGGCTTCGACCTGTTCAACACGCGGCGGCAGTTCCCGGAGTACGACTACGACTCGCTCGGCGGCGCCCTGCGAATGAGCCATCCGTTCGCCGAGTACTGGCGCTGGTTCACGGGCTACCGCGTGTCCCGGGACAAGATCAGCGAGCTCACGGAGACCGCGACCGACGCGCTCCGCGACGAGGACGGCACGCGGGTGACCTCGGCGGTGAACGGGGCGCTCGCGCGGGACAGCCGGGACAACGTGTTCGCGCCGACGCGCGGCGGGCAGACGAGCGTCTCCGTAGAGTTTGCCGGGCTCGGCGGCGACTCGCGGTTCGTCAAGACGATCGGCTCGACGAGCTACTTCTGGCCCGTCTGGCTCAACCACGTCATCGGCGCGCGCGCGGAGGCGGGCTACGGGTTCGGGTGGTCGGACGAGCCGCTCCCGCTGTTCGAGCGCTTCTACCTGGGCGGCCCGAACTCGGTGCGGAGCTTCAAGGCCCGGCGGCTCTCGCCGCAGGACGAGGGCGGCGTGCGGGTGGGCGGCACGTCGGAGGTGCTGGGCAACGTCGAGTACATCATCCCGCTGCCGTTCAACATCCGCGTGGCGGGTTTCTTCGACGTCGGCAACGCGTACGGGTTCGGCACGAAGTTCGACCCGACCGAGACCCGCGAGGCGGTCGGCGCCGGCCTGCGCTGGATCTCGCCGTTCGGCCCGCTCCGCCTGGACTATGGCGTCAACCTCGATCGGAGGAAGGGTGAGGACTTTGGCGCATTCCACTTCTCGGTCGGATCACCGTTCTAGGAGGCTGGCGCTGAGGAGCGCGTCGGTGCGGGGCGTCGCGATGATCGCGGCGCTCGTCGTGTCGGCCGCGGCCGCGTGGGGGCAGGCGCCGCCCGCGCCCGCCGCCGCGGGGGCCGCGACGCGGGTCGGCTTCATCGACGTCCAGCGCGTGCTCGCGCGCTCGGCGGCCGGCGTCGCCGCGCGCGAGCAGCTCGAGCGCGAGCGGGCCACGATGCAGCGCGAGATGGACGGCAAGCGCCAGGAGCTCGAGCGGCTGCGGGACGAGCTGGAGAAGAAGGGCCCGCTGATGACGGCCGAGGCCCGCCGGGACAAGCAGGACGTGTTCGAGCGCAAGCGCCGCGACGCGGCGCGCCTGGCCGACGACTTCCAGAAGGAGCTGGAGAAGAAGGAGCAGCAGCTGCTGCAGACCGTGCTCCAGGCCCTCTCGGGCATCATCGCCAGGGTCGGCAAGGAGCGCGGCTACTACATCGTCCTGGAGAAGCGCGGCGCGATGGTGCTCTACGCGGCGGCGGAGGCGGACCTCACGGACGAGATCATCCGAGCGTACGACCAGCAGGCCGGGACCAAAGGCAAGAAGTAGGACCGATGGGCAAGGCAGCCGGGTTCACCCTCGGTGAGCTCGCCGTGGCCCTCCGCGCGACTCTCGACGGGGATCCCTCGCGCGTCGTGACGGGGGTCGCGCCGCTCGACAGCGCCGGACCGGACCAGATCTCCTTCCTCATCGACCGGCGCTATGCCGCCGCCGCGCGGGCCTCGCGCGCCGGCGCGTTCCTGGCCGCGTCCGACGCCCCCGGCCTGCCGGCGCCCACGCTGCGCGCGGCGGCGCCCCAGCAGGCGCTCATCGATCTGCTCACGCTGTTTCACCCGCCGGCGCCCGTCCCGCCCGGCGTCCATCCGACCGCGGCCGTCGCGGGCGGCGCCCGCGTGGACGCGAGCGCCTCCGTCGGACCGTTCGCGGTGATCGAGGCGGACGCGGCGGTCGGCGCGCGCGTGCGCGTGCACGCGCTCGCGTACGTTGGCGCGGGCGCCGCGGTGGGCGAGGACTCCGTGCTCTACCCACGGGTGGTGTTGTACCCGGGTGTCCGGCTCGGTCGTCGGGTCGTCGTGCAGGCGGGGGCCGTCATCGGCGCCGAGGGGTTCGGCTACGCCTTCGACGGCGCCGCGCACCGGAAGATCCCCCAGGTCGGGAGCGTGCGGATCGAGGACGACGTCGAGATCGGCGCGAACACCACGATCGACCGCGCGACGCTCGGCGAGACGGTGGTCGGGCGCGGCACGAAGATCGACAACCTCGTCCAGATCGGCCACAACGTGACGGTCGGCGAGCACTCGATCCTCGTCGCCCAGGTCGGCCTCTCCGGCTCGTGCCGCCTGGGGCGCGGCGTGGTGCTCGCGGGGCAGGTCGGCGTGGCGGACCACGTCACGGTCGGCGACGGCGTCGTCTCCGGCGCCCAGGCGGGGATCGCCGGGGACGTCGCGGCGGGCGAGAAGGTGCTCGGCACGCCGGCGCTGCCGATGGCGCACGCGCGGCGCGTGTGGGTCGCGAAGGCGCGGCTGCCGGAGCTGATCCGCCGGATGCGCGCCGCCGAGCGGCGGCTGCAACGGCTCGAGGGGCAGCTCGGGATCGCCGCCCCGGAGCCCCGCGGCGGGGACGAGGACGAATGAGCGACGCGCGCCTGTCTCAGGCCACCCGCGGTTGGAGCCGGCCTCGCGGCCCTCGCTACAAATGAGCGCGGCGTACGCGAGCGCAACGGTCGACCCGCGCGCGCGGATCGCGCCGGACGCGCGGATCGGCGCGTACTCGGTGATCGGTCCAGACGTGACGCTCGGCGCGGGCGTCGAGATCGGCCACCACTGCGTGCTCGAGGGCCGGGTCGAGCTCGGGCCGCGCGTGCGCGTCGGCCACGGGAGCATCCTCGGCGCGCCGCCGCAGGATCTCAAGTTCAAGCCCGAGACGCCCTCGGGCGTGCGCGTCGGTGCCGGCACGGAGCTCCGCGAGTACGTCACCGTGCACCGAGCCACGGCGCCCGGCGGCTTCACCGAGATCGGCCAGGCGTGCCTGCTGATGACGATGTGCCACGTGGGCCACGACTGCCGCGTCGGCGACGGCGTGATCCTGATCAACGCGGTCGGCCTGTCCGGGCACGTCGAGGTCGAGGAGCACGCGACGCTCGGCGGCCTGGCCGGCGTCCACCAGTTCTGCCGCATCGGCGCCTTCGCGTACGTGGGCGGGCTCACGAAGGTCACCCAGGACGTGCCGCCCTACATGCTCGTCGACGGCAACCCCGGCGCCGTCCACGGCGTGAACCTCGTCGGGCTCCGGCGCCACGGCATGCCCGCGGCCGAGCGGCGCGTGCTCCAGGACGCTTACCGGCTGCTCTACCGCGCGGGCCTCTCGCCGCGGAGCGCGGTCGAGCGTATCCGGCGGGAGCTGCCCGCCGTCGCCTCGCTCGCGCGGCTGCTCGCGTTCGTCGAGGCCTCGCGCCGCGGCATCTGCGGGCCGCCGTGGCGCGGCAGCGGGACGCCCGCGGGCGAGGGCCGCACGGCGGCGCAGGGGGAGCCCGTATGACGGCGGTCGGCGACCGGCGGCTCCGCGCGAGCGTCGTCGGCGCGGGCCACATGGGCCAGTACCACATGCTCGTCTTCGCGGAGCTGTGGGACGTCGAGCTCGTGGGCGTCGTGGACACCGACCGGGAGCGGGCGGCGAGCATGGCGGCCCACTACGACACGCGCGCCTTCGGCGATCACCGGGAGCTGATCGGGAAGGTGGATCTCGCGAGCGTGGCCGTGCCGACCGAGCAGCACTTCCCGGTCGCGGCCGACCTGCTCGAGGCGGGCGTGAGCGTGCTCGTCGAGAAGCCGATCACGCCGACGCTCGAGGAGGCGCGCGAGCTGTTCGCGATCGCCCGCCGCGCGGGGGCGCTGCTCCACATCGGTCACGTGGAGCGCTTCAACGGCGCCGTGCAGGAGCTCAAGAAGATCGTGGACCGGCCGATCCTGATCGAGTCCCGCCGCCTCGGCCCCTTCGCGCCCCGGGTCGCGAAGGACAGCGTGGTGATGGACCTGATGATCCACGACATCGACATCGTCCTCGGGCTCGTGGACTCGCCGCCACGGCGCCTCGCGGCGATGGGCGCCACGGTGCACTCGGCGGTGACCGACGTGGCCAGCGTCCAGATCGGGTTCGAGTCCGGCGCGATCGCGCTGATCACCGCGAGCCGCGCCACCGAGGAGAAGGTCCGCACGCTCGCCGTCACCCAGCCCGACGCCTACGTGCTGCTGGACTACGCGGAGCAGGACATCCGCATCCACCGCCGCACCGCGCAGGAGTACACGCTGAACCGCGAGTCGATCCGCTACCGGCGGGCCTCGTTCGTCGAGCACGTCCAGGTCCACAAGGACAACCCCCTCAAGCTCGAGGTCCAGAACCTGATCCGCGCCGTGCGGCGCGCGCGCGCCGGCGAGCGGGTGGTCCTCGCCGAGGCCGAGGATCTCCGCTCGCTCGCGGTCGCCCTCGAGATCGAGCGGATGATCCGCGACGGGCGCTCGGAGGCCACGTACGCCGACCCCCTGCCGTGGAGCGGGCGCTCGGACTGATGTGCGGCGCCGGCGTGCTGCCGGCGCGCATGGCGGGTGAGGCCCGGCGCCAGGGGTGGCGCGTCGTCGCCTTCACCGTCGGCGAGGTCGAGGGCGTCGCGCCCCACGCCGACCGCGTCGTCCCCGCGCGGCTGACCGAGGTGGCGCCCGTCCTCGCCGCGCTCCAGGCCGAGCGCGTGTCGGCGGTGCTCTTCGCCGGTCGGTTCGCAGCGGCGGACGTGCTGAGGGCGCCCGGCGACGAGGCGTTCGGTCGCCTCGCGGCGCGCGCGGGCTCGCTCGTCGACGCGCGCCTGCTCGAGACCGTCGTCGCCACCCTCGCGGGCATGGGGATCGCCGTGCTCGACCAGCGGCCGTTCCTCGGCGACTGGCTCTGCGCGGCGGGGTGCTGGACGGCCGCGCAGCCGACGGAGGCCGAGTGGGCGGACGTGCGCCGCGGCCTCGCCCTGGCCCGGCAGGCGGCCGACGCGCACGTGGGCCAGACCGTGGTCCTCAAGCGCGGCGCCGTCGCCGCCGTCGAGGCGCTCGAGGGCACGACCGCCGCGATCCGGCGCGGCACGGACCTCGCGGGGCCCGGCGCCGTCGTCGTCAAGGCGGTCGCACGGGACCACGACTACCGGTTCGACACGCCCGCGGTCGGCCCGGAGACGCTCGAGGCAGCGGCCGCGGGCGGCGCGACGGTGGTCGCGCTCGAGGCCGACCGCGTCCTGCTCGTGGACCGGGCGGCGACCGTGCGCCTCGCCGACACCGCCGGCGTCGCGCTCGTGTCCGTCGCCGACGGCGGACGCTGACAGACCATGGACACATCGCGTTGTCGAGGGGCGCCACGGCTACGCCGGGGCGTCCCGAGTGGTGGGGGGCTTGGGGGGCGCCCGGAGCGCCCCATCGAATGAGGATGGGCGCGCCCACGATCATGCTCGCGGCGGGCGAGGCCTCCGGGGACCTGCACGGCGCCACGCTGTGCCGGGGCCTCACGGGGCTCGCGCCCGGCTGCCACCTCGTCGGGATGGGCGGTCGCGGGATGGCGGCCGCCGGGATGGAGGTGCTGGTGGACGTGACGGCGTCGGCGGTCGTGGGGGGTACGGAGGCGCTCTCCCGCGTGCCGCGCCTCTACCGCGCGCTCGGCCGGCTGCGCGCCGCCCTCGAGGGGCCGGCGCGCCCCGCCGTGCTCGTGCTGATCGACTTTCCCGAGTTCAACCTGCGCCTCGCGCGCGCGGCCCGGCGCGCCGGCGTGCCGGTCGTCTACTTCATCCCGCCCCAGGTGTGGGCGTGGCGCGGCGGCCGCGTGCGGACGATCCGGCGGCTCGTGTCGCTCGTGCTCGCGGTCTTCCCGTTCGAGCCGCCCCTCTACCGCGCGGCGGGCGTGCCCGTCGCTTTCGTCGGCCACCCGCTGCTCGACACGCTGGCCGGCGTGCCGGAGCGGCCCGCCGCGCGGCGGGAGCTCGGCCTGCCCGCCGACGCCCGGGTCGTCGGGCTCCTGCCCGGCAGCCGCCGCGAGGAGGTCGAGCGCATGCTCCCGGTGATGCGCGAGGCGGCCGCGCGCGTCGGCGCGGCGCGCCCGGACGTGCGGTTCGTGCTCGCGCTGGCGCCGACGGTCGCCGCCGCGCGGGTCGCGCGCCACCTCGACGGCGCCGGGGGCGTCGTCCCCGTGACGGGGCGCACGCACGCCGTGATGCGGGCCGCGGACCTCCTGCTCGTGACCTCGGGCACGGCGACGCTCGAGGGGGCGCTGCTCGGCACGCCCATGGTGGTGTGCTACCGTGTCTCGCGCCCGACGGCGCTGATGGTCAGCCTGCTCGTGCGGGTGCCCTGGATGAGCCTCGTCAACCTGACGCTCGGCCGGGCGGTGGTGCCCGAGCTCTACCAGGCGAGCGCGACGGGCGAGCGGCTCGCCACGGAGGCGCTCGGGCTGCTCGACACGCCCGGCGCCCTCGACGGGCAGCGCGGCGCGTTCCGTGAGCTGGCCGGTCGGCTCGGCGAGCCCGGCGTCGGCGTGCGCGCCGCGCGGCTCGTCCTGGCCGAAGCCCGGGCCGCGCCGTGAGCGTCATCGTCACGCTGGCGCCGCTGCTCGGCGCGGCGGCCGTGCGGGCGCTCGGCGCCTCGCTGCGGCTGTCCGTGGACCTCGCCGACGGGGTCGCGGCCCGGTGGCGGGCGGGCGCGCCGGTGATCTACGCGGTCTGGCACGGGAGGATCCTCCTGATGCCGTGGCTCAACGCGCGACTGCGCCGCACGCACGGCGCGCGCCGCGTGACGGTGCTCGCGAGCCGGTCGCGTGACGGCGAGCTGGTCGCGCGCTACGCGCGGGGCTTCGACCTCGACGTCGTGCGGGGGTCCTCCTCGCGCGGCGGCGCGGTGGCGCTCCGGACGCTCGTGGGCGTGCTGGGCGCGGGGCGGGACGTGGCCGTCGTCCCCGACGGGCCGCGCGGGCCGTGCTGCCGGGTGCAGCCGGGCGTCGTGGCGCTGGCGGCCCTCACGGGGGCCCCGGTCGTGCCGCCGCTGCTCGGCGCGGCGGCCGTGCGGGCGCTCGGCGCCTCGCTGCGGCTGTCCGTGGACCTCGCCGACGGGGTCGCGGCCCGGTGGCGGGCGGGCGCGCCGGTGATCTACGCGGTCTGGCACGGGAGGATCCTCCTGATGCCGTGGCTCAACGCGCGACTGCGCCGCACGCACGGCGCGCGCCGCGTGACGGTGCTCGCGAGCCGGTCGCGTGACGGCGAGCTGGTCGCGCGCTACGCGCGGGGCTTCGACCTCGACGTCGTGCGGGGGTCCTCCTCGCGCGGCGGCGCGGTGGCGCTCCGGACGCTCGTGGGCGTGCTGGGCGCGGGGCGGGACGTGGCCGTCGTCCCCGACGGGCCGCGCGGGCCGTGCTGCCGGGTGCAGCCGGGCGTCGTGGCGCTGGCGGCCCTCACGGGGGCCCCGGTCGTGCCGCTGGCGCTCGGCGCGCACCCGGCGCGGCGCCTCCGGAGCTGGGACGCGTTCCTGCTCCCGGCGCCGTTCGCGCGCTGCGCGGCGGTGTTCGGCCCGCCGATCGAGGTGGCGCGCGACGCTGACCGGGCGCGCGCGGCGGCGGAGGTCGAGCACGGCCTCGTGGAGGCCACGGCGGCCGCGGACCGGCTGGTATGCGCCTGATGCTCTGGGTGTACGACGCGCTGACGCTCGTGGCGCTGGCGCTCGTCTACGCGCCGGCGGCGCTCGCGCGCCGCCTGGCGCGCGGGGTGCGGGTGCATGTCCGCGAGCGGCTGGGGTTCGTCACGCCCGTGCCCGGCGGGCCGTGCGCCTGGATCCACGCGGTGTCGGTCGGCGAGGCGATCGCGGCCGCGCCGCTGCTCGAGGGGCTCCGGCGGCTCTACCCGGACCTCCCCCTCGTCGTGACGACGGTGACGGAGACCGGCGCACGCGTGGTCCGCGAGCGCTACGCGGGCCTCGCCGCGCACCGCTTCTTCCCGCTCGACCTGCCGGGCGCCGCGCGGCGCGCCGTCGCGGCGATCGGGCCCGCGGTCGTCGTCGTGATGGAGACGGAGATCTGGCCGAACGCGCTGCGCGCGCTCGCGGCGCGCGGCGTGCCGGTGATGATCGCCAACGGGCGCATCTCGGACCGCGCGTTCCGCCGCTACCGGCTCGTGCGCGGCTTCATGCGCGCGGTCCTCGCCGGCGTCCGGGTCTTCGCGATGCAGTCCGCCGAGGACGCGCGACGGATCATCGCGCTCGGCGCCGAGCCGGAGCGCGTGTTCGTCACCGGCAATCTCAAGCACGAGCCGGCGCCCGACCCGCCGGGGGCGGTCGATCTCTGGCGGCGCCTGCTCGGGCTCCAGCCGGGCCAGCGCGTCTGGATCGCGGGCAGCACGCACCGCGGCGAGGAGGGGCCGGTGCTCCTGGCCCACCGCGCGGCGCTCGCCGGGTGCCCCGACCTCACGCTCGTGCTGGCGCCGCGCCACCCGGAGCGGACCGCCGAGGTGCTGGCGCAGGTGGGCGCCGCGGGGTGGCCGGCGGTGCGCCGCAGCGAGCTGCCGCGCGAGCGGGAGCCGGGCGCGGTGATCGTGCTCGACACGGTCGGCGAGCTGGCCACGCTCTACGCGGTGGCCGACGTCGTGTTCGTCGGCGGCAGCCTCGTCCCGCACGGCGGGCACAACACGCTCGAGGCCGCGCTCCGGCGCAAGCCCGTCCTCTCCGGGCCGCACACGCAGAACTTCCGCGAGTCGACGGCGCTGCTCGCGGCCGCGGGCGCGGCGGTCGTGGTGCAGGGGGCTGAGGACCTCGGGCGGGAGCTCCGGCGGCTCCTGGCCGACCCCGGACTCAGGGCCACGATGGGCGAGGCGGGCCTGGAGGCCGTCGCCGCGCGCCACGGCGCCGTCCGGGAGACGCTCGAGCTGGTGGCGCGCGCGCTCGGCCCCGGAGGCGCCGCGTGAGGGCGCCCCGGTGACGGCCGGGCGGCGCGCGGCGGGGGCGCGGCTGGTCCGCGGCTGGGAGGAGGGCTTCCCGCCGGGGCCGGCGCGCCGGCTGCTCGGCGTCGCGGAGGGCGGCTACCGCGGCCTGCTCGGCGCGCGCGAGTGGCTCTACGCGCGGGGCATCTTGAAGTCGCGCGCGCTCCCGTGCCCGGTGGTCTCGATCGGCAACCTCACGGTCGGCGGCACGGGCAAGACGCCGGCCGTCGAGGTCGCCGTGGCCGCGCTCGCGGCGCTCGGCCGCCGGCCCGCGGTCGTGAGCCGCGGCTACGGCCGCAAGAGCGGGGGTGTCCACGTCGTGGCCGACGCGGCGGCGATCCGGCTCGACGCCGAGGACGCGGGGGACGAGCCGTTCTTGCTGGCGCGCCGGCTGCCGGGCGTGCCGGTCGTGGTCGGCGCCAACCGCTACGCGGCCGCCTGCCTGGCGATCGAGCGCTTCGGCGTCACCGCGATCGTGCTCGACGACGGCTTCCAGCACCGCACGCTCGGGAAGGACCTCGAGATCGTGATGGCGCGGGCGCAGAACCCCTGGGGCAACGGCCGGCTCCTGCCGGGCGGACCACTGCGCGAGCCCCTGCGGGCGCTCGGGCGCGCTGACCTGGTCGTCGCGACCGGCGCCGTCCTACCCGAGGAGGCTCCCGCAGTCCTTGCAGCAGTCGCGGCGCACGCGCCCGGCGTGCCCGTGCTCACCGCGACGCTCGTGCCTGCCGAGTGCTGGGAGGCGGCGCGGATGCGCGCCGCGAGTCTCGCCGGGCTCGCGGGCCGGCGCCTCCTGGCCTTCGCCGGCATCGCCGCGCCGGGGGCGTTCGAGCGGACGCTCGCCGAGGCGGGGCTGGTGGGTGCCGAGCTGGTCCCGTTCGCCGACCACCACTGGTACGCCGCCGAGGATCTCGCCGGGCTCGAGCGCCGCGCGGCCGACCTCGGCGCCGACGGTCTGATCACGACGGAGAAGGACTGGATCCGCCTGCGACGACTCCCGCTGCCGGACCGGCCGCTGTTCGTGCTGAGCGTGAGGCTCGTGCTCCGCTCGGGCGAGGCGGCCTGGCGCGCGGCCTTCGAGCGCGTGTGCTCGAGCGCGTGATCGTCCGCCTGCCGAACTGGCTCGGCGACACCGTGATGGCGGTGCCGGCGCTGCGCGCGTTGCGCGCCGGCCTGCCGGCGGCGCGAATCTTGTTGGCGGGCCCCTGGGCGGCGATCCTGGCCGAGGACGGGCTCGGCGACGCCGTCGTCGAGTACCCGCGGGCGTGGGGCGGGAGGCTCAGGACGGCCGATGCGCTGCGCGCCTTCGGCGCCGACACGGCCGTGCTCCTGCCGAACTCCCTCGAGGCCGCGCTCGGGGCGCTGTACGCGGGGGCGCGGCGGCGCGTCGGCTTCGCCGTGGGCGCCCGCGTCGCCCTCCTGAGCGAGGCCGTCCCGCTGCCCGAGCCCCGCCTGCACCAGGTCGACGAGTACCTGCTGCTCGTCGCGCGGCTCGGCGTCGCCGCGGGGGCGACCGCGCCGCGCCTGCGCGCGCCCGGCCCGGACGCCCCGGAGCGGCGCGAGGTGCTGGGGCTCCTGGCCGAGGCGGGCGCGCCTGCCGGGCGCGCGCGGGTCGGCGTGCACGTCGGCGCGGCGTACGGCTCGGCGAAGGTCTGGGCGCGCGAGCGCGCGGTCGAGTTCTGCGCGCTCGTGGTGTCCACGGGCCGGACGCCGGTCGTCCTCGGGACCGCCCGGGACGCCGCGCTCGCGACCGAGGTGGCGGCGGGCTCGGGCGCGGTGAGCCTCGCCGGGCGCGACCGTCCCGGGCTCCTCCGGGCGCTCCTCGCCGAGCTCGAGGGCCTGGTCTGCGGCGACACGGGTGTCGCCCACCTCGCGGCGGCGCTCGGCACGCCGGTCGCCGCGCTCTTCGGGCCCACCGACCCGCGGCTGACGGCGCCCCGCGGCCCTGTCGCGGTCCTCCGTCACGATGTGCCGTGCGCGCCGTGCTTCTACCGCACGTGCCCGATCGACCACCCCTGCATGCGCGGGATCGAGGCGGAGGCCGTGCGCCGCGCCCTCGACGCCCTGGTCGCGAGGACCGCGTGACGGCCGACCGCCCGCTCGCGGTCCTCCACCTCGCCGCCAACCGGTGGTGGACGGGCAGCGCCGACCCGACGATCCGGCTCGTCGCGGGGCTCAGGGCGCGGGGCCACCGCGTCCTGCTGGGCGCGATCCCGGGCGACCGGTTCGAGGCCAAGGCGCGCGAGGCGGGGCTCGAGCTCGTGGGCGGGCTCCGTCTCGATCCGCGCGCGGGGCCGGCGGCGCTCGCGCGCGACGTGCTGCGCCTGCGCGCGCTCGTGCGGGCCGAGGCCGTCGACATCGTCCACGCGCACCACTCCCACGACCACTGGCTCGCGGCGCTCGCGCGGCCGCGGCGCGGCGCCGGGGGACGGCCGCCGGCGGTCCGCACGTTCCACAACCTGCGCTCCGTCAGGCGCGACCGTCTCTCGGCCGGCCTCTATCGCCGGACCGCCGCCGCGGTCGTGGTGTCGCGCCAGATCGAGGCGCGCTGCCGCGAGGTCGGGTTCGCGCCCGCGCGAGTGGCGTGGCTGCCGGGCGTGGCCGACCTCGGGCGGTTCGCGACCGGCGCGGACCCGCGCCCGATCCGCGAGGAGTTCGGCCTCGGCGACGCGCCGGTGATCGTCTCGGTCACGCGGCTGGCGCCGAACCGGAGCCACGAGCTGCTGCTCGACGGCTTCCGGCTGCTGCTCGGGACGATGCCCGACGCGCGCCTGCTCCTGGTCGGCAAGGGCGAGGCGCGCGACCGGCTGGAGGGGCTCGTCGCGACGCTCGGGCTCGGCGGACGCGTGGTGTTCACCGGCTACCGGGATCGCGACCTGCCGGAGGTGCTCGCGGCCGCGGACTGCTTCGTGTTGATGGCGGCGGGCTCCGACGAGTCGTGCCGCGCCGCCCTCGAGGCGATGGCGGCGGCACGGCCCGTCGTCGCGCGCCGGGTGGGGGCGCTGCCGGAGACCGTGGTGGACGGCGAGACCGGGCTCCTGCTCGAGGCGGACGAGCCCGCGTGCGTCGCCGACGCGCTCCGGGCGGTGCTCGCGGACCGGGAGCGCGGCCGCGCGATGGGCGCCGCGGGCCGCCGGCGCGCCGAGCGGGAGTTCGGGCTCGAGCGGTCGGTCGAGATCCTCGAGGGGCTCTACCGGAGGCTCGTGTGAGGATCCTGCACCTCGTCTCGTGCCGCGGCTGGTCGTCGGACGCCTACTGGGCGGCGCGCGCCGCGTGCGAGCTCGAGCGGCGCGGCCACGAGGTCACGCTCGGCTGCCGCGCCGGGACGGAGGCCAGAGTGATCGAGCGCGCGCGCCGCGAGGGCGTGAGCCGCGTCACCACCTTCGCCTTCGCGGGCGGGCTCACGCCCCGGGCCGACGTCGCCGACGCCCGCCGGCTCGCCGCGCTGCTCCCCTCGGTCGACCTCGTGCACGTCCACCGCGGCAAGGAGCACTGGCTCGCGGCCGTCGCCAACCGGCTTGCGCGCGCGCCGCGCCCGCTCGTGCGGACGCGGCACATCGCCCAGGCGGTGCGCGCGCACGCGGCCAACCGCTGGCTCTACCGCGAGGCGACCGCCTGGGTCGTCACGGTCACGGAGGCGATCCGGCGCCAGTACCTGGCCGCCGGGCTGCTCGCCCCCGGGCGCGTGACGGCCCTGCCGGGCGGGGCCGACACGGAGGCGTACCGGCCGCTCGCGCCCGACCCCGCGATGCGCGCGCGCCTGGGGGGCGACGGGGCGCCGCTCGTCGGGATGATCGCGGGGCTGCGCGTGATGAAGGGCCACGCCGTCGTGATCGACGCCGCCGCCCGCCTGGCCGCGCGCGGCGTGCGGCCGCGCGTCGTCTTCGTCGGCCAGGGGGGCATGGAGACGGCGATCCGGGAGGCGATCGCGCGCGCGGGGCTCGAGGCGCAGGTGGCGATCGTCGGCTTCGTCGACGACTTGCCGCGGGCGCTCGGCGCGCTCGACGTCGCGCTCTATGTCCCGCTCGAGTCCGACGGCATGTCGCGCGTGGTGTTCGAGGTGCTGGCCGCCGGACGGCCGCTCGTCGCCTCCCGCGTGGGCGTCGTGCCGGAGGTGCTCGCGGACGGCGTGCACGCGGCGCTCGTGCCCGCGGGCGACGCGCCGGCGCTCGCCGGGACGCTCGCGGGTCTCCTCGAAGACGCCGGGGCGCGGGAGCGCCTCGGGCGGGCCGGGCGACGGCTGGTCGAGGAGCGCTACTCCGGCGCGCGGCTGGGCGAGGCCCTCGAGGCGCGCTACCGGGACCTTGCGGCCGGCGTCCTCGCGTGAAGGTCTCGGTCCTCGCGTTCGACCTCGCCGACAACGCGACGGGGCGCGCCGACCTGCTCGCGCGCCTGCTGCTGCCGCGCTACGACGTCGAGGTCGTCGGCCCGCAGTTCGGCCCGGCGCTCTGGGCTCCGGCGCGGGGCGGCCCGGTGCGCTACCGCGCGGTCCGCGCGGGCGGGTACCCCGGGTTCGCCGCGCGCGTGCCCGAGCTGCTGCGCGCGATCGACGGCGACGTGCTCCTCGCGTCGAAGCCCCGGCCGACGAGCCTCGGCCTCGGGCTCCTCGCCCGGACGCGGCGCCGGCGGCCGCTCGTCCTCGACATCGACGACTGGGAGCTCGGCTTCTTCTACCGTGGGGGCGCGTGGGGCACGCTCGGGCGCGCGCTCGACCTCGCCGACCCCAACGGGTTCGGCGCGACGTGGCTGATGGAGCGGCTGGTCCGCCGCGCCGACGCGCTCACGGTCGCCTCGCGGTTCCTCGAGCGGCGCTTCGGCGGCGCCTTCCTCACGCACGTGCGCGACACCGAGGCGTGGGACCCCGCCCGCTGGCCCGCGGGCGAGGCGCGCGCGCGGCTCGGCGTCGGCGAGCGCCGGGTCGTGATGTTCCTCGGCACGCCGCGCGGCCACAAGGGTGTCGAGGACCTGGTCGAGGCCGTGCGCGTGCTCGGGGCGGGGGTCGTGCTCGTCCTCGTCGGCGTGGCTCCGGCGAGCGCGTGGGCGCGCCGCGTCGCGGCCCTCGAGCAGGTGCGCTGCGTGGGGGAGGTGCCGTTCGACGACGTGCCGCGCTACCTCGCCGGCGCCGACGTCGTCGCGGTGCCGCAGCGGGCCACGACCGACACGCTCGGACAGGTGCCCGCCAAGCTCTTCGACGCGATGGCCCTCGCGCGCCCCATCGTCTCGACGCGCGTGTCGATGATCCCGGAGATCCTCGAGGGGTGCGGCGTCCTGGTTGAGCCCGGCGACCCGGCGGCGCTCGCCGCGGCGCTCGCGGGGCTCCTCGGCGACCCCGCCGGCGCCGCCGAGCTCGGGCGGCGCGCGCGCGCGCGCTGCGAGGCGCGCTACAGCTTCCGCGCCGCGCGGGCGACGCTCTATCCGCTCCTCGACGGGCTCGCCGCCCGATGAGACTCCTGCTGATCGCGCGCCCCTTCGTCTTCCACGGCGGCGTCGAGCGCGCGACCGCCGGGCTGGTCGAGGCGCTCGTCGCGGCGGGCGTCGAGGTCCACCTGCTCTCGCCGCCGGGCCAGCAGCCCGTGCCCGGCGTGACGCTCCACCGGCTGCCGCTGCCGCCGCTGCCTTCGGCGGCGCGGGCGCTCGCGCTGGCGGTGGGCGCGCGGCTCGTGGTCGCGCGCCGGAGCTGGGACGTCGTGCAGAGCCACGAGCGCACGCTCGCCCAGGACGTCTATCGGGCGGGGGAGGGCTGTCACCGCGCGTACCTGGCGAGCCGCGGGGCCCCCGCGGCCCGCGGCGTCTACCACCGCGTCGTGCTCGCGCTCGAGCGGCGCGTGTTCGCGCGGACGCGGGAGATCGTCGCCATCGCCCGGCGCGGAGCCCGCGAGATCGGCGAGCTCCACGGCGTCGGGGCCGAGCGCCTCTCCGTCGTGTACAACGGCGTGGACCTGGCGCGCTTCCACCCGCGCCACCGCGCGGCGTGGCGCGGCCCGGCGCGCGACGAGGCGGGCGTGCCGCGGGCGGCGCCGGTGCTCCTGTTCGTCGGCAGCGGCTTCGAGCGCAAGGGGCTCGGCACCGCGCTCGAGGCGCTCGCGGCGCTCCCGGACCGCGCGAGCCGGCTCGTCGTCGTGGGCAAGGGGGAGCCGGGCCCGTGGCGCCGGGCGGCCGAGCGCCTCGGCGTGGCCGGGCGCGTGGCCTGGCTCGGGCCGCGCCCCGACCCGGAGCGGTGGTACGCCGCGGCCGACCTGGTCGTGCTGCCGAGCCGCTACGAGCCGTTCGGGCAGGTGCACCTCGAGGCGCTCGCGGCGGGCGTGCCCGTCGTCGGGAGCCGGGAGGCGGGGGGCGCCGAGCTGATCGAGGACGGCGTGAACGGCGCGGTCGTGGACCCGCGGGACGCGCAGGCGCTCGCGCGGGCCGTCGGGCGCCTCCGGGCGCTGCCCGCGGACGAGCTCGAGGCGGCGGCGCGCCGGTCGGCCGAGCCCTACACCTACGCGCGGCAGGTGGCGGGCTATGCCTCGGTCTATCGTCGGCTGGGGGCCGCAACGCCCGATTTTCCTTGAGGAATCCACGGTCCCCGCGTACACTCGCCGCGTGGGTCCGAGGGGAGCCGTCTTCATCGACCGCGACGGGACGCTCACCGAGGAGGTCGGGTACGTCAACCATCCCAGCCGGCTCCGGCTCCTGCCTCGGTCGGCGGAGGCGATCCGGCGCCTGAACCGCGCCGGCGTCGCCGCGGTGCTGGCGACGAACCAGGCGGGCGTCGCCCGCGGGTACTTCTCCGAGGAGGTGCTCGCCGCCGTGAACGCCGCCCTCGTCCAGCGGCTCAAGGACGAGGGGGCGTACCTCGACGGCCTCTACGTGTGTCCCCACCACCCGACGGAGGGCGCGGCGCCGTTCCGCCTGGACTGCGACTGCCGCAAGCCCCGGCCCGGGCTCCTGCGGCGCGCCGCCTCCGAGCTGGGGCTCGACCTCCTGCGCTCGACGCTCGTCGGCGACAAGCCGTCGGACCTCGTGGCCGCGCGCGCGGTCGGCGCGCGGGGCGTCCTGGTCCTCACGGGCTACGGCCTGGGCGAGTGGGAGTACCGGCGCGCCGCCTTCCCGGTGGCACCGGATCACGTGGCCGGGGATCTGCTCGACGCCGTCGAGTGGGTGCTCGCGAGCGGGCCCCGGTGAGCGCCGCGACGGCCGGGATGCGTGCGAGCGTGGACGCCTTCGGCGGCCGGACGGTCGTCGTCATCGGCGACGTGATCGCCGACGAGTACCTGTTCGGCAAGCCCGCGCGCATCTCGCGCGAGGCGCCCGTGCTGATCCTGCGCTTCTCCGAGCGCGAGGTCCTGCTCGGCGGCGCGGCGAACGCCGCGCACAACGTCACCGCGCTCGGCGGCCGCGTGGTCCCGATCGGCGTGATCGGGCGCGACGGCCCCGGCGAGGAGCTGGTCGCGCTCTTTCACGCCCGCGGGATCGCGACCGACGGCATCGTCGCCGAGACGGGCCGGCCGACGACCGTGAAGACGCGCATCATGGCGGGCGGCTACCAGGCGACCCGGCAGCAGGTCGTGCGCCTGGACCGGGAGCCGTCGGGCGAGCTCCAGCCGATCACCGAGGACGCGTTGCTCTCGCGGCTCACGGCGCTCGGCGCCCGCGCCGACGCGATCCTCGTGTCCGACTACGGCTACGGGACCGTCACGCCGCGCGTCTTCGACCGCGTGCGCGCGCTCGCGCGACGCAGCGGCGCGCTCGTCACGGTGGACAGCCGCTACCAGCTGCCGCGCTTCACGGGGGTGACGGCCGCCACCCCGAACGAGGCGGAGCTCGCGCAGCTCACGGGCGTGGACGTGGACGACGAGCGGATGGTGGAGAAGGCGGGCCGGCAGCTGCTCGAGCGCCTCGACGCGCGGCTGCTCCTCGTCACCCGCGGCAGCCAGGGCATGGCGCTGCTCGAGCGCGACGGGGCGACGACGTTCGTGCCGATCCACGGCAGCGACGAGATC
>Ga0154364_1080_pt1 | contig 17619 bp, 17 predicted proteins | sample RifGroA2_FD_115892 | JGI IMG/M metagenome (GOLD analysis project Ga0154364, IMG submission 115892) | Candidatus Rokubacteria bacterium GWA2_73_35 | reverse complement strand
GTGGCGGCGCTCGTCGCGCGCATGATCGCGCGCGAGTTCGGCGGCGACCGGGCGCGCGCCGGGCGCGCGTGCGCGGCGCGCGTGGCGCGGGCGCTCGGCGTGGGGCGCCGCGCCGGGTGGACGCGGGAGGAGCGGCGGGCCCTCGACGGGCTCGGGCTCGTCGCCGCGCTCGTTCCCGACCTCGCCGCGTGGCCCGCGGGCGACCGCCGGGCGCTCGCCGCCGTCCTGCGCGCCAAGGGGAGCGGCAGCGAGCGGCGCTACACGCGGCTGCTCGACGGCCACCGCCGGCTCCGCCGGAGCCTCGAGACGCTCGTCCGCGCCGCCCGCCGAGCCGTCCCGTGACCCTGCGCATGGCGTTCGACCACCGGCCCTCCACGGCCGCCTACATGCTGCGGGCCGTCTGGCCTTCGCCGGGCTTGCGGAAGACGGGGGGGTTGCCGTCCATCCGCGTCGGCTGGCGGCGGCACCGGATCGATCCCCGGCACCTCGCCCGGTTCCTCCGGCTCACCGGGCTCCGTGCGGACCGGGGCGTGCCGATGCTCTATCCCCACGTCTTCGGCTTTCCGCTGCACATGGTGATCCTCACACACCCCGCCTTTCCGCTCCCGATCTGGGGCGCCCTGCAGGTCCGCAACCACCTGCTCCAGCGCCGGCCGATCTCCGCGGACGCCGTGCTCGACCTGGAGACGCGCGTCGCGCGCCAGCGCGTCCTGGACAAGGGCGTGGAGGTCGATCTGCACACCACCGTGCGGGCGCGGGAGGAGGAGCCGGTCTGGGAGAGTCTCGTCACGTTCTACTACCGCGGCCGCTTCGGCGCTCCGGAGGGGGCGTCGCCGCTGGCTCGGGCTCCGACGGTCGGGGACACGGTCGTCGCCGGGTGGCGCACGTCCTCCGGGGTGGGCTGGCGCTTCGGGAGCCTCACCGGCGACTACAACGGCATTCACTGCTGGAGCTGGTATGCGCGACTGTTCGGCTTCCGGGGGGCCTTCCACCATCCTCAGCTCGTGCTCGGGCAGTGCGTGGCGCATCTGGCCGAGTCCTCTCCCGGGGACACTGAGCGCCTGGACGCGTGGCTCAAGGGGCCCGTCTACTACGACGCCGACGTGAGCCTGCGCGCGACCGGGGAGGGGACCGGCACCGCCTTCGCGCTCATCGCGGCCGCCGACGCGCGGCCGGCGATTCTCGGCCGCTGGAGCCGCGGGGGCGCCGCGGGGTCCGGGCTCTTCGACGAGCCAGACCAGCCGGTCTGAGGCGCCGCGCGTACCTACCCTCGAAGTGTTCTAGCCTATAGCCGTAAGTTTTTGCTTGACAACGGTTTTCACTCATTCGTATCGTTTCAGCAGATGCTGAAAGCAGTGGAGCTAGAGAAACATGCTGAAATCCGCGGAGATCCGGCGACAAGTGGCCCAGCGGCTTCGGGAACTCCTTCCCAAAGCCAGGGGCTGGGACGAGAGCGCCGACGCGAGGATCGGCTCGCAGACCGCGGACTTGCTGGTGAAGTTCCGCCTGGGGGAACAGGAGCACACCCTGGTCATTGAGGTGTGCTCGCTGGGCCAGCCGAGGCAGATCCGCGCGGCCGTGACGCGGCTCGGCGAGGTCCGCCGGGAGCTGCCGGGGGCCCACCCGGTGGCGGCGGCCGTGTACATCGGCCCGCAAAGCGCCCGCATCCTCAAGGGCAACAACCTCGGCTTCATCGACCTCTCGGGCAACTGCTACCTGGCCTTCGACAACGTGCTGATCGAGAAGGAGGGCAAGCGCAACGTCCGGCCCTCGACCCGGCCGCTCCGCTCGCTGTTCGCCCCGCGCGCCACGCGCGTCGCGCGCGTGCTCCTCGCCGAGCCCGGCCGCGCCTGGCGGCTCGAGGAGCTCGCGAAGGCGGCCGAGGTGAGCCTCGGCCACGCCTACAACGTGGTGAAGCGTCTCGAGGAGCTCGTGTGGGTCGAGCGCGACGACAGCCAGCGGATCCGGCTCGCCAAGCCGGCGGACTTGCTCGAGAGCTGGTGCGAGTCGTACACGTGGCGGGCGAACGAGGTGGCCTCGCACCTCGCGCCCGAGCGGGTGACGCGCCGGTTCATGGCCGAGATCGCGCGCGCGGCCGCCGCCGCGGGGCGCCGCTACGCGTTCACGCTCTCCGCCGGGCAATCGCTCGTGGCGCCGCACGCGCGGCTCGCAGGGGTCCACTGCTACCTCGAGGGCGACCCGGCGCCCGTCGCCGCCACGCTCGGCCTCCGGCCGGTCGCCGAGGCCGACGGCAACGTGCACTTCCTCGCGCCGTACGACCCGGGCGTGTTCTACGGCGCCCTCGAGAAGGGCGGTCTCAAGGTGGCGTGCCTGCCGCAGCTCTACGCGGACCTCGTCCACCACGAGCGGAGCGGGCGCGAGCAGGCCGAGCATCTCCGCCGCGAGGCGATGGGCTACTGAGCGCGGAGCCAGGAAGGGGGGTGACCCGACCGTGGCGAAGAAGAAGGCAGCCAAGCCGAAGAAGAAGAAGTAGCCGGCCCGGCGAGGGCGTAGTGGATCTCCCGACGAGAGGAGGTGAAACCCTCGATGGCGAAGAAGAAGGCGACGAAGAAGAAGAAGAAGTAAGTTCGCGTCGTACCACGGTGGGGGGTGGCGGCCTCCCACCGGGTGACCACTCGGGAGGGGGCAACGCCCCCTCCCGTTTGTGCTTAAATGACCTTCGTGACCTTGCCCGCCTTGAGGCAGCGGGTACACACGCGCACGCGCCGGGCCCGCCCGGCGACGAGCGCCCGCATCGACACCAGGTTGGGCAGCCAGCGGCGCCGGGTGAGCTTGTGCGCGTGGCTGACCGTGTTGCCGACCGACGGATGCTTCCCGCAGACATCGCACCGCTGGGCCATGGTCACTCCTCGGGAGTCGGTGTCCGAGCGACGGGGACGAACGCAACGTATAGCACAAGGGAGCGCGTGAGGCAAACGCCGGCGCCGCCGCCGGGGCTCGCGACGCCGCTCCAGTTCCTCCGAGGCGTCGGCCCCCAGCGCGCGGCCCTGCTCGAGAAGAAGGGGCTCAGCACCGTCGAGGACGCCCTCTTCTTCGTGCCGCTGCGCCACGAGGACCGCACGCGGCTCACGCCGCTCCGGGCGCTCCAGCCGGGCCAGACGGCGACCTGCGCGGGCACGATCGTCGGCCTCTCGCCGCCGCCGCCCGGGCGCGCGCGCCAGCCCTTCACGGTCATGCTGCGCGACGAGAGCGGCCACGCCACCGCGAGCTGGTTCGGCTGGCGCTACCTCGCGCGCGCGCTCAAGCGCGGCCAGCGTCTCGTGCTCCACGGCAAGGTCGCGCGGTACCGGGGCGCGATCGTGCTCCAGCAGCCGGACTGGGAGGTCGTCGAGGGCGGCGAGGACGAGCGGCTGCACACCGGCCGCCTCGTGCCCGTCTACTCGCTCACCGAGGGGCTCGGGCAGCGCGCGCTGCGCGCGCTCATGTGGCGCATCGTGGAGCAGTTCGCCGGGCAGGTCGCCGAGACCCTGCCCGACGCGGCGCGGGCGCGCCGGCGGCTCGTCGGCCTCGCCCGGGCGCTCGCCGACGGGCACTTCCCCCAGACCGAGGCGGCGCTCGCGGCCGCGCACCGGCGGCTCGCCTTCGACGACTTCCTGCTGCTCCAGCTCGGCCTCGCCATCCTCCGGGCGCGCACGACCCGCGCCCGCGGCCTCTCGCTCGCCCCGCGCGGCGAGCTGGTGGCGCGGCTGCGCGCGATGCTTCCGTACCGGCTGACCGCCGCGCAGGAGCGCGTGTGGGACGAGATCCGGCGGGACATGGCGGCGCCGCACCCGATGCATCGGCTCCTGCAGGGCGACGTCGGGTCGGGGAAGACCGTCGTGGCGGCGCTCGCGGTGCTCACGGCCGTGGAGGCGGGCTACCAGGCGGCGGTGATGGCGCCCACCGAGATCCTCGCCGAACAGCACTTCGTGACGTTCCGCGACCTGCTCGAGCCGCTCGGCGTCGGCGTGACGCTGCTCACCTCCGCGCTCAAGCCGCGCGCGCGCGCGGCCGCGCGCGCGGCGCTCGCCGCGGGCGAGGCGGGGTGCGCCGTGGGCACGCACGCGCTCGTCGAGCAGGGCGTCGCGTTCCGGCGGCTCGGGCTCGCGGTCGTGGACGAGCAGCACCGCTTCGGCGTCGAGCAGCGCGCCCGGCTGCGCGGCAAGGGCGAGCACCCCGACCTGCTCGTCATGACCGCGACGCCGATCCCGCGCACCCTGGCCCTCACGCTCTACGGCGACCTCGACGTCTCCGTGATCGACGAGCTGCCGCCCGGCCGGCGCCCCGTCGTCACGGTGACGCGCGCCGAGGCGAAGCGGCGCGAGATCCACGCGTTCATCGGCGCCGAGGTGGCCGCGGGCCGTCAGGCCTACGTCGTCTGCCCGCTCGTCGAGGAGTCGGAGGCGCTCGACCTCGCGGCGGCGACCGACATGGCCCGGCGGCTCGGCGAGGAGGTCTTCCCGCGCCTCACGGTCGGGCTGCTGCACGGCCGGCTCGGCGTCGAGGAGAAGGATGCGATCATGCGGCGCTTCAAGGCGGGCGAGATCCAGGTCCTCGTCTCGACCACCGTGATCGAGGTCGGGATCGACGTGCCGAACGCCTCGGTCATGCTGGTCGAGCACGCCGAGCGCTTCGGGCTCTCGCAGCTCCACCAGCTCCGCGGGCGCGTGGGCCGCGGGCCGTGGAAGTCGTACTGCATCCTGCTCGCGAGCGGCCACCTCACCGAGGACGCGCGGCGCCGGGTGGAGGCCTTGGTCTCAACGCACGACGGGTTCAGGATCGCCGAGGTGGACCTGGAGCTGCGCGGGCCGGGCGAGTTCTTCGGCACCCGCCAGTCGGGGCTGCCCGAGTTCCGGGTGGCCGACCTCTTGCGCGACGCCGCGCTGCTCGAGGAGGCCCGGCGCGAGGCGATGACGATCGTCGCCGCGGACCCCGAGCTGCGCGACCCGGCGCACCGCGCCCTCCGCGGGCAGCTCCTCGCGCGCTGGCGGGGCAAGCTCGCCCTGGCCTCGGCGGGATAGCCCCCATGCGCGTGATCGCCGGCGCGCTCAAGGGTCGCCGGCTCGAGGTCCCGCGCGGGCGCACGACACGGCCGACGGCCGACCAGGTGCGGATCGCCCTCATGGACACGCTGGCGCCCCGCCTCGCCGGCGCCCGCGTCCTCGACCTCTTCGCCGGCGGCGGCGGCGTCGGCCTCGAGGCGCTCTCGCGCGGCGCCGCCCACGCGACGTTCGTCGAGCGGGACGCGCGCGCCGTCGCCGCGCTCGAGACCAACGTGCGGGCCCTCGGCGTCGAGGACCGCGCCCGCGTGCTCCGCCTCGACGCCGCCCGCGCGCTCGCGCGGCTCGCGCGCGAGGGCGCGCGGTTCGACGTGGTCTTCCTCGACCCGCCGTACGAGGCCGGGCTCACGGCGGAGACCCTCGAGGGCCTCGGGCGGGGCTCCCTCGTGGTACCGGGCGGCCTCGTGGTGGCCCAGCACCTGACCAAGCGGCCCCCCGCTCCGCAAGTAGGTGAAATGACGGCGTTCCGGGCGCGCCGCTTCGGTGAGACGACCTTGACTTTCTTTCGAGCCCGAGAGTAGGTTTGGCGAATGGCGAAGCGTGCGGTCTACCCGGGGATGTTCGATCCCGTCCACAACGGCCACGTGGACGTCATCCAGCGGAGCCTCAGGATCTTCGACGAGCTGATCGTCGCGGTGGTGGCCAACCCCTCGAAGGAGCCGCTGTTCACCGTCAAGGAGCGCCTCGAGATGATCGACGAGGCGACGTCGGGGCTCAACAACTTCCGCATCGTCTCGTTCGACGGCCTCCTCATCGACCTCGTGGCCCGCGAGCGCGCCGACTGCATCGTGCGGGGCATCCGCGCGGTCTCGGACTTCGAGTACGAGTTCCAGATGGCGCTGATGAACCGCAAGCTCAAGGACACCGTCGAGACGGTCTTCCTCATGCCGCACGAGAAGTACACGTACATCTCCTCGCGGCTGATCAAGGAGGTCGCCGGCTTCGGGACCTCGGTCGCCGGGCTCGTGCCGCCGATCGTCGAGAAGCGGCTGGCGGAGAAGTTCCCACCCAGGTAACGCGGCGGGAGACCGCCGAAGGAGCGCGACCGTGCTCGCTGACCGCCTGAAGACCCTTGCCCCCTCGTCGACACTCGCCGTCCAGGCCAAGGCTAAGGCGCTCCGCGCCCGGGGCGTCGACGTGATCTCCTTCGGCGCCGGGGAGCCCGACTTCGACACCCCCGAGCGGATCAAGCAGGCGGCGGTCGAGGCGATGCGCCGCGGGCAGACGAAGTACACGGAGGTCGGCGGCATCCCCGAGCTGCGCGCGGCCGTCAGCGCCAAGTTCAAGCGCGACCAGGGCCTCGACTACGCCCCCGAGGAGATCCTCGTCTCGTGCGGCGCCAAGCACACGCTTTACAACATGGTCGTCGCGCTCCTGAACCCCGGCGACGAGATGCTCGTGCCGAGCCCGTTCTGGGTGTCCTACCCGGAGCAGGTCCGGCTCGTCGGCGGCGTGCCCGTGCCGGTCGCGACGCAGGAGCGCACCGGCTTCGACCTCGACCCCGACCGGGTGCGCGCCGCCGTGACGCCGCGGACGAAGGTGATCCTCCTCAACAGCCCGAACAACCCGACGGGCGCCGTCTTCTCGCGCGCGGCGCTCGAGGAGGTCGCGCGCCTCGCCGTCGAGCGGGACCTCGTGCTGGTCTCCGACGAGTGCTACGAGCCGCTCACGTTCGAGGGGCGCCACGTCTCGGTCGCCTCCCTCGGCCCCGAGGTGAAGGCGCGCACGCTCGTCATCAACACGTGCTCCAAGGCCTACGCGATGACGGGCTGGCGGATCGGCTACTGCGGCGGGCCGCGCGCGCTCGTGCGCGCGATGACCGACGTCCAGAGCCAGGTGACGTCGAACCCGACGTCGATCGCCCAGTGGGCGGCCGTCGAGGCCCTGTCGGGCCCCCAGGACGAGGTCGCGAAGATGGCCGGGGAGTTCGACCGGCGGCGGCACCTGATCGTGAAGGGGCTCAACGCGCTCAGGGGCGTCTCGTGCGTGATGCCGAAGGGCGCGTTCTACGCCTTCGCCAACGTCTCGGGGCTCTTCGGGCGCACCTGGAAAGGCCCGGAGAAGACCACGGCGCTCGCCGGCTCGCTCGACGTCACCGCCTTCCTGCTCGAGGAGGCGCGCGTCGCGGTCGTGCCGGGGCTCGACTTCGGCTCCGACGCCCACGTGAGGCTCTCGTACGCGACGAGCGACGCGCTCATCGCCGAGGGGCTCACCCGCATGGACGCCGCCGTCCGCAAGTTGCTGTAGACTAGGGCGCCGCCGAAAGGAGAGCTCCCCCATGAAGCTCGAAGGCTCGCACGACGTCCCTGCGCCCAGGCAGAAGGTCTGGGACGCGTTCCTCGATCCCCGGCAGCTCAAGAAGGCGATCCCGGGCTGCGAGAAGCTCGAGCCACTCGGCGGCGACGCGTTCAAGGCGACGCTGAAGGTCGGCGTCGCGGCGGTCAAGGGCACCTTCGAGGGCAAGGTGCGCCTCTCGGAGCAGAAGCCGATCGAGTCCTACCGGCTGGCCGCGGAGGGCAGCGGCGGGCCCGGCTTCGTGAAGGCCGACACGCTGATCACGCTGTCCGAGATCGAGGGCGGCACGCGCGTCGCCTACAGCGCCGACGTCCAGGTGGGCGGCCTCATCGCGGGCGTGGGCCAGCGCATGCTCGGCGGCGTGTCGAAGATGATGGCCGACCAGTTCTTCGGCAAGATGACCGAGCTGCTCCGGTCCTGAGCGCGCGCGTGGCCTCCCGCTACCTCGAGCCCAGGATCGAGCGCGCCTCGCGCGCGGAGCTCACCCGGCTCCAGACCCGGCGGCTGCGCGAGCAGGTGCGGCACGCGGCGGCGGCGAGCCCCTTCTACCGGCGCAAGTTCAGGGCGGCCGGCGTCCGGCCCGAGCGGGTGCGGACCCTCGCGGACCTCCGCGAGCTCCCGTTCACGACCAAGGACGAGCTGAAGGAGAACCAGGCGCAGAAGCCGCTCTGGGGCGACGTGCTCGCCGTGCCGTTCGCCGACGTGGTGCGCGTGCACATGACCTCGGCGACGACGGGGCGTCCGCTCGCGTACCTCGACACCGCCGAGGACTGGTACGGCTTCTACCACTCCTACGCGCGCTCGCTCCACGCCTTCGGCGTGCGCCGGGCCGACATGGTCATGGCCGCGTTCTCGTACGGGCCGTGGATCGGCTACTGGTCGGGCTTCTACGCGGCTCAGGACCTCGGCTGCCTCGTCTACCCGGCGGGCGGGCTCAGCACCGACCAGCGGATCGACGCCCTCCTGACCTACCCGATCACGGTGCTCGGCTGCACGCCCTCGTACGCGCTGTTCCTCGCCGAGGCGGCGGCGAAGAAGGGCGTCGACCTCGCCAAGCAGACCGAGGTGCGGATCACGTGGCACACGGGCGAGCCCGGCGCCTCGATCCCCGCGACGAAGGCGAAGATCGAAGCCGCGTTCGGCGCGCGGGCGTACGACCTGCCCGGGCTCACCGAGATCGCCGCGTGGGGCTTCGAGTGCGACGCGCGCGCCGGGCTCACGCACGTGCACGAGGACTACTGCTACCCCGAGGTGCTCGACGAGCAGGACCGCCCGGTCGGTCCGGGCGGACGGGGCGAGCTGGTCTTCACGAGCCTCTACCGGAAGGCGATGCCGCTCGTCCGCTACCGCACGCGGGACGTGGTCCAGCTCGCCGACCGGAAGTGCCCCTGCGGGCGCACGCTCGTCGCGTTCGAGGGCGGCGTGCTCGCGCGGCTCGACGACATGAAGAAGGTGCGCGGGATCATCGTCTACCCCCGCCGCATCGAGGAGCTGGTGCGGCCGCACGCGGACGTGGACGAGTTCCAGGTCGTCTTCCGGCGCCACGAGGGGCTCGACGACATCCTGATCCGCATCGACCCGGCGCCGACGCTCACGCTCGCCGAGCGCGGGAAGCTCGGCGCCCGGCTCACCGACGACCTGCGCACGGGCCTCGGGATCCGCGTGACGGTCGAGGTCGGCGAGCCCGGCTCGCTGCCCCGCTTCGACCACAAGGCCCGGCGCGTCAAGGACGAGCGCACGGAAGTGCCGTTTTGAAGGCGGCGTTCTTCAAGGAGCACGGCGGGGCCGAGAAACTCCTCTACGAGGACTACCGCGACCCGGTCCCGGCGCCGGACGAGGCGCTCGTGCGCGTCAGGGCGTGCGCGCTGAACCAGGTGGACATGCTGCTGCTCGACGGCCGGTTCCCGCCGCCCGAGGGCCTGCCCCACGTCAACGGCTGCGAGGTGGCCGGCACCGTCGAGGCGTGGGGCGCGGGGGTGAAGGGGCTCGCGCAGGGCCAGCGCGTCATCGTCTTCCCGGGGCTCGCGTGCGGGAGCTGCGAGTACTGCCTGCGCGGCGAGCGCACCGTGTGCGTGAGGTATGGCTACCTCGGCGCCCACCGGGACGGCGGCTACGCGGAGCTGGTGAAGGCGCCGGCCCGGAACCTCCTGCCGCTGCCCGAGGCGATCTCCTTCGAGGGGGGCGCGGCGCTCCCGATGGCGATGCTGACCTCCTGGCACGCGCTCGTGGCGAAGGCCGGGCTCGAGCCCGGCCAGACGGTGCTGGTCCAGGCCGCGGGCTCGGGCGTCGGCAGCGCGGCGATCCAGATCGCGCGCCTCGTGGGCGCGCGCGTGATCACGACCGTCGGCAGCGACGACAAGATCGAGTTCGCGAAGGCCCTCGGGGCGGAGCGGGTCGTGAACTACCGGACGCAGGACTTCGTCGAGGAAGTGAAGCGGTGGACCGACAAGCGCGGCGTGGACGTCGTCGTCGAGCACATCGGCGGCGAGACGTTCGAGCGCAGCACGTACGCGCTCACCCGGCTCGGCACGCTCGTCACGATCGGCTCCCACGACACCCACTGGGGCCGGCTCGACCTCCGGCACGTCTACTCGAAGAACCTCCGGATCGTCGGGACGAACCTCGGCTCGATCCTCGAGCTCCGGACGATCCTCGACTACGTCGTCGCGGGGCGCCTCCAGCCGGTCATCGACCGCGCGTTCCCGCTCGCGGCCGCGCGGGCCGCCGTGCAGTACGTGCTCGACCGGAAGAACCAGGGGAAGGTCCTCCTGCTGCCGTGACGCTCCGCGACCTCCTCGACCGCGCGGCGCTCCGGCGACCCGAGGCCGAGGCCGTGGTGGACGGTGCCCGGCGGCTCACGTACGCCGGGCTCGCCGGGCGCGCCGCGGCGACGGCGGCGGGCCTGGCGCGGCTCGGCGCCGGCCCGGGCGACCGCGTGCTGCTCGCGCTCCGGAACCGGCTCGAGCACGTCGTCGCGTACTGGGCGCTCCAACGCCTGGGCGGCGTGCCCACGCCCGCGAACTTCCGCTTCGCGGCCGGCGAGATGCGGTACGTCCTGGAGGACTCGGGGGCCCGGGTCGTGCTCTTCGAGGACGCCGCCGCGCCGGCCGTCCTCGACGCCGCCCGTGGAACCTCCGTCCGCCTCGTGTACGTCGGCGAGAACAGACCGGCGAACGTGATCGGGTTCGAAGAGGTCGGCGGCGAGGGGGGCTCGGGAGCGAGTGGGGCATCGAGCGGACGAGCCCCCCGTGCCGCCGGACCCTCCGAGTCCGATCTCTCGCTGATTCTGTACACCTCCGGCACCACCGGGAGACCGAAGGGCGTGCCGCGCACGCACCGGAACCACTACGCGGGCGCCCTCGCGCACGTGGTCCAGTGCGGCTACACCTGGGGCGAGCGGACGCTCGGCGTGATGCCGCTCTACCACACGATGGGGATCCACTCGCTCACGAGCATGGCGGCGGTGAACGGCTGCTTCGTCTGCCAGGCGGACTGGTCCGCCGCCGGCGCGCTCGCGCTCGTCGCCGCCGAGCGGCTCAGCGCCCTCTACCTGATCCCGACGCTCTTCTGGGAGCTCGTGCACGCGCCCGAGCTCGCGCGGACCGACGTCAGTTCGGTGCGCAAGCTCGCCTACGCGGGCGCGCCCATGCTGGTGCCCCTCACCGAGGCCTGCGCCAAGGCGTTCCGCCCCGACGTGTTCGTGAACCACTACGGCTCCACCGAGATCTACACGTTCTCGACCTTCCCCGACGTCCGCCTGAAGCCCGGCTGCGCGGGCCGCGCGGGCGTGCACGCCGAGCTGCGCGTCGTCGTGGCGAGCCCGGAGCGCCGCGTCTCACCCGACGAGGTGGTGCCGGACGGGACGAAGGGCGAGATCGTGGCGAGCCTCGCCTCCGACGAGGCGTTCGCGGGGTACTGGAACCGGCCGGACGCGGACCGGAAGGCGCTGCGCGACGGCTGGTACTTCACGGGGGACATGGGCTACGTCGACGCCGACGGCGACCTCTGGGTCGCCGGGCGCGTCGACGACATGATCATCAGCGGCGGCGAGAACATCCACCCGATCGAGGTCGAGGACGTGCTCGCGCGGCACCCGGAGGTGGCGGACGTCGCGGTGATCGGCGAGGCCGACGAGAAGTGGGGCGAACGCGTCGTCGCGTTCGTCGTGCCCCGCGGCCCCGGGCTTGCCGCCGCGGACCTCGACAGGCACTGCCGGGAGAGCGCCGACCTCGCGGGCTTCAAGCGCCCGCGCCGCTACGTGTTCGTCCGGGAGATCCCCAAGACGGCCTCGGGCAAAATACTACGGCGGCTGCTCCGCGACGGCCGGTACACGGAGGTCGGTGCATGAGCGAGTTCCTGCGAGTGGAGAGGCGGGGCGCGGTGGCGACGCTCTGGATCGACCGCCAGCCCAAGATGAACACCATGACCGTGGCGATGCGCGAGGAGTTCCCGGGTCTCTTCGCGGCGCTCGAGGCCGACGACGCCGTGCGCGTGCTCGTGGTCCGCGGCGCCGGCGGCAAGGCCTTCAGCGCGGGCGGCGACGTGGCCGAGTTCCTCACGCTCCAGCCGGCCGACCTCGAGCGATGGGGCGACACGCTGACCGCCGCGGAGCGCTGCCGGAAGCCGGTGATCGCCGCGATCGACGGGTTCGCGATGGGGGCGGGGCTCGAGCTGGCGGTGGCGTGCGACTTCCGCATCGCGACCCGGCGCTCCGAGTTCGCGTTTCCCGAGGTCCGCCTCGGGATGATTCCCGGCAGCGGCGGGACCCAGCGGGCCCTGCGCCTGATGGGCATGACGCGCGCGAAGCTCTTCATGATGACGGGCCGGCGGCTCTCGGCGGCGGAGGCCGAGGCGTGGGGGCTGATCACGCAGGCGGTTGCCGACGACGCGCTGGACGGCGCGGTCGACGCCCTCGCGGCGGAGCTCGCCGAGCGCCCGCCGCTCGCGCTCCGCACGCTGAAGCTCGTGCTCAACCGCGGCGCCGACGCGCCGCTCGACACGGCGCTCGAGCTCGAGCGCAAGGCGTACGCGTGGCTCCGGTCCACGCACGACTACGCGGAGGGCGTGACCGCCTTCCTCGAGAAGCGGCCTCCGCGATACACGGGGAGATAGCCCGGTGGCCCACTCGTTCGGACTGATCCTCGCCAACCGCGCGGTCGTGCTCGGCGCGATCACGGTGCGGGACCTCGTGGACCTGACGCTCGAGGGCGAGCGCTCGGGCGCGTTCGACGCCGTCTGGGTGGGCGACAGCCTGCTCGCCAAGCCGCGCCTCGAGTCCGTCACGCTGCTCTCGGCGCTGGCCGCCGTGACCTCCCGCGTGCGCCTCGGCGTCGGCTGCATGGCGACGTTCGTCCACCGCCACCCGGTGATGCTCGCCCACCAGTGGGCGAGCCTCGACGTGCTCTCGAACGGCCGCGCGTGGCTCGCCGTGTGCCTCGGCGGGCCGAGCGACGCCACCGCCGCGCAGGCCGCGGAGCACGCCGTCATGGGCGTCGCCTCCGCGGAGCGGGTCGGGCGGCTGGAGGAGGGCATCGTCGTCGTGCGGAGGCTCTTCGACGAGACGAACGTCTCGCACCACGGCCGCTTCTACGCGCTCGACGGCGTCACGCTCCGGCCGCCCCCGGTGCAGCGCCCGTGCCCCATCTGGATCGCCTCCAACCCGACGGGCCTCACGTGGAAGGGCGGCGCCTCCGCCTCGGAGGCCGTCGTCGAGCGCGCGCTCCGGCGCGTCGCGCGGCTCGCCGACGGCTGGATGACGAACAAGCTCTCGCCCGACGAGTTCCGCGCGCAGTTCGGCCGGATCCAGGCGATGGCCCGCGAGGAGGGCCGCGACCCGGCCCGGCTCGGCAGCGCCCTCTACCATAACCTCAACATCAACGAGGACCGGGCGCGGGCGCTCGAGGAGAGCCGGGCCTTCCTCGACCGGTACTACACGACGACCTTCACGCCGCGGTTCGTCGAGCAGTGGACCGTCGCGGGCAGCCCGGCGCGGTGCGTCGAGGAGCTCCGCGCCTACTTCGCCGCGGGCGTCGGGCACATGGCGCTCCGCCTCGCCTCGTGGGACCAGCGGGGCCAGCTCAAGCGCTTCCTCGACGAGGTCGCGCCGGCGTTCGGAGGGCGCTAGATGCTCAAGGGGATCGACCACCTCGTCGTCGTCGTGCCCGACCTCGGCGCCGCCGCCAGGGGCTACGCGGCGCTGGGCTTCACGGTGGTGCCGGGCGGCCGGCATCCCGTCGGGACGCACAACCAGCTCATCGCGTTCGCGGACGGCTCGTACATCGAGCTGATCGGCTTCTACGAGAAGTCCCCCGGGCACAAGTGGTGGGAGGCGCTCCAGCGCGGCGGCGGCCTCGTCGACCTCTGCGCGCAGACGGACGACCTCGGCGCGGACACCACGGCGTTCCGGCAGGCCGGCGTCGCGATCGACGACCCCGCCCCGCTCTCGCGCAAGCGCCCGGACGGCTACGAGCTCCGGTGGGTGCTCTCGATCCCGCGCCCGCCCCACCGCGGGGTCGCGCCGTTCCTCATCCAGGACGAGACGCCGCGCGAGGAGCGCGTCCCGCGGCAGACGACGCACGCCAACGGGGTGACCGGCCTCGGCACGGTGACGATCGCCGTCGAGGACGTGGCGCCGCCCCGGCGATGGTACGCCGGCGCCCTCGGCCGGCCGGGGCGGGAGGTCGAGCGGCTCGAGCTGGACGCCGCCGGGGTGCGCTTCGAGATCGGCCCGCACGCCGTGGAGCTCGTCGCCCCGAAGGGCGCCGGGGCGGCGTCGCTCAACGGATGGCTCCGGCAGCGCGGGCCGTCGCCCTACGCGGCGACGCTCCGCACGACCGGGCGCGACCTCGGCCCGCTCGACGAGGGGCAAACGCACGGTGCGAAGCTCGCGCTCGTCTGAGGCGCGAGAGCAAGGAGGCGTGACGATGAGACATCTGCGGATCTGGACGGGCCTGGGGGCCCTCCTGTCGATCCTCGGCGCCGGCGCGCCGGTCGCCTCGGCGCAGCAACCCGTGAACCTGGCGTTCTCCACGCTCGGCCAGGGCACGGCCTGGTACGTCTACGGCGCGACGATGGCCGGCCTGCTGCGGCAGGCGCTGCCCGCCGGCTCGAACGTGGACGTCAAGCCCTTCTCCGGCGGCGTCGGCAACGCCAAGCTCGTCGCCAAGAACGAGACGCCGCTCGGGCTCTCGTTCACGGTCACGAACCGCTGGGCGCGCGAGGGCACGGAGGCCTACGACGCCAAGCTCGAAAACCTGCGAGGGCTGGTCGGCGGCCTCGACACCTACTACCTCGTCGCGCTCGCCACGAAGAAGCTCGACATCGGCTCGCTCAAGGACATCAAGGCCCGCCGGGTGCCGGTCAGGCTCTACACGCTCCCGGTGGGCTCGCTCGGCGAGTTCGGCGCCCGCCAGCTCCTGCGCGAGTACGGGCTCACCTACGCCGACCTCAAGAGCCTGGGCGGCGCGACCACGCACGTGGGCTACAAGGTGATCGTGGACGCGATGAAGGACGGGCTGGCCGACCTGCTGATCGCGGTCATCACGCCCAAGCACCCCTCGATCACCGAGATCACCACGTTCTCGGACGCGAAGTTCCTGCCGCTCGAGGCCGAGCGCATCAAGGGGCTCGGCGGCCTCGGCTACACGCCCGAGACGATGCCGGCGGACACGTTCAAGACCCAGACCCGGCCGGTGCCGACGGTCGGCTTCCCGACGGTGCTGATCACGAACAAGGACCTGCCCGAGCCGATCGCGTACACGGTCACCCGGACGATCATCGAGAGCAAGGACGCGCTCGTCCGCGGCCACGCGGGCCTGGCCCAGTTCGACCCGAAGACCGCCTGGCAGCCGGCCCGGGTCGGCCTGCCGCTCCACCCGGGCGCGGAGCGCGCGTACCGCGAGAAGGGGTGGATGAAATAGCCGCCGACCCCGGGTCGGTCCTGGACGTCCACGCGCACTTCGTGCCTCCCCGGGCGATCGAGGAGGCGCGCAGGCGCCCCGACGCGTTCGGCGTCGGGGTCGAGACGCTCTCCGACGGGCGCGCCCGCCTTGCCTTTCCCGGCTCGGGGTGGACGCGCCCGATGCTCCCGAAGCTCGTCGAGCTGCGGGAGCGCCGCCGCGGGATGGCGGCGGGCGGCGTCGGGCAGCAGCTCCTCGCGCCCTGGATGGACGTCGTCGGCTACGCGCTCGCCCCTGAGACGGGCCGGCGGTGGAGCCGGCTCCTCAACACGGCCCTCGCGGAGGCGCTCGCCGAGGACGGCTCGGGCGCCTTCGCGGGGGTGGCGACGGTCCCGCTCCAGGACCCGGCGGCCGCGGCCGCGGAGCTGGAGCACGCCGTCGGCGCGCTCGGGCTCGCGGGCGTGCAGATCGGGACCAACGTCCTCGGCGCGCCGCTCGGCGCCGCCGGCCTCGATCCGTTCTGGGCGGCCGCCGTCGCCGCGCGCACGCCGGTGATCCTGCACCCGTGGCACGTCGCGGGCGAGGACCGCCTCGGCGCTCACGGCCTCCTGCAGCTCCTCGGCTACCCGTTCGACACGACGCTCGCGGCGGCCTCGCTCGTCCTCGACGGCGTGGCCGACCGCTTCCCCGATCTCGCCGTGATCCTCGTCCACGGCGGGGGCTTCTTCCCGTACCAGGCGGGCCGGCTCGAGCGCGGCCACCGGCTCCAGAAGGGGCCGGGGCGCGCGCCGCGCGACGCGCTCGGTTGGTTCTACTACGACACGATCACCCACTGGGCGCCGCCGCTCCGCTACCTCGCCGAGGTGGCGGGCGCCGACCGGCTCCTGCTCGGCAGCGACTACCCCTTCGACGTCGGCGACCCCGACCCCGTCGGCTCGGTCCGCGGCGCAGGTCTCGGCGCGCCGGCGGAGCGCGCGATCCTCGGCGCCACCGGCCGCGCGCTCTTCCGCGTCGCGGCGCCGACCGACGCGCACCTGTCTCAGGCCACCCACGGTTGGAACCGGCCTCGCGGGCCCCGCTACAAATGACCCGCCACACGATCACCCTGGTCGTCAACGGCGCGCCGCGCACCGCGACGGTGGACGCGCGCCTGAGCCTGCTCGACTGCCTGCGCGGGGAGTGGGGGCTCACCGGGACCCACGCGGGGTGCGAGCACGGCGCCTGCGGCGCGTGCACCGTGCTGCTCGAGGGCGAGCCCGTGCGCAGTTGCCTCCTGCTCGCGGTCCAGGCCGACGGCGCCCGCGTCACGACGATCGAGGGCCTCGCCACGGGCGAGGACCTCCACCCGGTCCAGCAGGGATTCTGGGAGTGCCACGGGCTCCAGTGCGGGTTCTGCACGCCCGGCATGGTCCTCACGGCCGTGGACCTGCTCGCGCGCGTGCCCGACCCGAGCGAGGCCGAGATCCGCCAGGCGCTCGCGGGCAACCTCTGCATGTGCACCGGCTACGAGAACATCGTGCGCGCCGTGCGCTGGGCGGCCGCGCACGCGCGGGCGGCGCACGCGTGAGCGGTCACGCGCCGCCCGCCGGGTGGGTCGGCCGGCCGCTCAAGCGGCTCGAGGACCCGCGCTTCCTCCGGGGCCGCGCGACCTACATCGACGACCTCCGGCTCCCGGGCATGCTCCACGTGGCGATGCTGCGGAGCCTTCACGCGCACGCGCGGATCGCGCGGCTCGACGCGAGCGCCGCGGCCGCCCTGCCGGGCGTCGCCGCCGTGCTCACCGGCGAGGACGTCGCGCGGGCAATGCCGCCGCTCCGCCCCTTGATCCCGATCCCGAACCCGCCGCGCACCTACCCGCTGGCCGTCGGCCGCGTGCGGTACGTGGGCGAGCCCCTCGCGGCGGTCGCCGCGCGGGACCGCGCGACGGCCGAGGACGCGGTCGAGCTGATCCGCGCGGAGTACGAGCGGCTGCCCGCGGCGGTGGACCCCGAGCGCGCGCTCGCGCCCGACGCGCCCGTCCTCTTCGAGGAGCTGGGGAGCAACGTGCTCTGGCACGACACGTTCGTCTACGGCGACGTGGACGGCGCCTTCGCGGCCGCGCGCCACGTGGTGCGCGAGCGCTTCACGATCCACCGCTACGTCTCGACCGCGCTCGAGACGTTCGGCGTGATCGCCCAGGTCGAGCCCGGGACCGGGCTCGTCACGATCTGGAGCAACGACCAGCGCCCCGGCCTGACGAGCGGCGTGGTGGCGGCCGCGCTCGGCGTCCCACAGAACCGGCTGCGGCTGCTCGCGCTCGACATCGGCGGCGGCTTCGGCAACAAGCGCAAGGCGCCGTACCTGATCCTGGCGGCGCTGCTCGCGCG
>Ga0154364_1227_pt1 | contig 17705 bp, 13 predicted proteins | sample RifGroA2_FD_115892 | JGI IMG/M metagenome (GOLD analysis project Ga0154364, IMG submission 115892) | Candidatus Rokubacteria bacterium GWA2_73_35 | reverse complement strand
GGCGTCCTGCTCTATTTCGAGTCCACGCGCGACGCCGCCGAGGCCGCCCTGGCGATCCGGGTCGCGCTCGAGCGCAGGCGCTGTGACACGGGGTGCGACGGCGGACCGGGGGCGGGAGCCCGCATGAGTCTCACCGTCGGCGAGGTCGCGGTCGGACCCGTCGGGCCCCCCGCCCACACGGCGCTCGCCCTCGTCGGGCCGAGCGTGAACCTGGGCGCGCGCCTGCTGAAGACGCCGCCGCCCGGCGGGCTCGTGGCCAGCGCGGAGGCGGTCGCGGCCCTCTGGACGGAGGCGCCGGCGCTCGCGGCGCGCTTCGAGCTGCTTCACCCCGCCTTCGAGATCCAGGGCGCCGACGGCCTGAGGGTCGCCGTCTACGCGCTCGCCGACCCGGTTAGAATACCGGCATGAGTGAAGGGGCGCCTGGCGCGGCGCCGGACTTCCAGCGGTTGTACGAGGAGTTCCATTCGAGGATCCGGCGCTACCTCGGGCACCTGGCCGGCGCCCACGAGGCCGACGACCTGACCCAGGAGACGTTCATCCGGGTCAGCCGTGCGCTGGCCGGCTTTCGGGGCGACTCCTCCCTCGCCACGTGGGTCTATCGCATCGCCACGAACGTCGCCCTCGATCGGCTGCGGAGCCCGGCGTTCAAGCTGGCGGCGCGGGCGGCCGGGCCCGAGGCCCTCACCGTGCTCGGAACGGCCCCGGGGGTCGAGCTCCACATCGCCCGCCGGGAGATGAGCGAGTGCGTCCGCGGCTTCATCGACCTGCTCCCGGCGGACTATCGGTCCGTGGTGGCGCTCAGCGATCTCGAGGGGTTCCCGGACCGCCAGATCGCCGAGGTGCTCGGGCTCAGCCTGGAGACGGTCAAGATCCGGCTCCACCGGGCTCGCGCCCGGCTCCGGGAGCTGCTCGAGGGGGGATGCGCCCTCTCCCGCGACGAGCGCAACGAGTTGACCTGCGAGCCGCGACCCGACGACGTATCCTCGGGCACCTGACCTCCGTCCATAGCCACAGGAAGGAGGTCACGCCATGACACTCGACACTCGCCAGACGGAGTTGATCGCGCTCGGGGCCGCTGTCGCCGCCAACTGCTCGCGCTGCCTGGAGTTCCACGTGGGCAAGGCCCGGGAGGTGGGCCTCGAGCCCGAGGAGATCGCCGCGGCCCTCGAGGTGGGCAGGATGGTCCGCCGTGGAGCGGGGGGCGCCATCGACCAGCTCGCGGCCCAGCTTGAGGTGAAGCGGTCGGAGGCCCGGACCTCCGCGGGCTGCGGCTGTTCCTGAAGTCCAGGCCGGCGGGTTGACACTCAGGCGCTCGCGACGAGGGCCTGGTCGAACGCCTCCAGCGTCTCGGCGATGTCGGCGTCGGAGTGGGCGAGCGAGAGGTAGAGCTTGGCGCCCGGGATCACGAAGACGCCGCGGCGGATCAGCTCGAGGCCGAGGCGGCCGGCGCGCGCGCCGTCGGCGCGGCGCAGGTCGCGCTCGGTGAGGGCCGGCGCCGCCGGGTCGAGGAACACGGGCTGGGCGATCGGTCCCTCGCCGAGCGCCTGGAGCCCGACGCCGCGTCGCGCCGCGACCTCCGCCATGCCCTCGCGCAGCATGCGGCCGAGCCGGGCCAGGCGCGGGTAGACGCCCTCCCGGGCCAGCTCGTCGAGCGCGGCGAGGCCGGCCGCGCAGGCCAGGGGGTTGCCCGAGAGCGTGCCCGAGAGGAGCGCGTAGTCGAGCGTGCCCTTCCGCGCCGGGTCGGCCGTGTCCATGACGTCCGCGCGGCCGCAGACGGCGGCGAGCGAGTAGCCGCACGTGAGCGCCTTGCCGTACGTGGCGAGGTCGGGGAGCACGCCGTAGAACTCCTGGGCGCCGCCCCACGCGAGCCTGAAGCCCGTCACGACCTCGTCGAAGATCAGCAGGCACTTGTGGCGGTCGGCGAGCGCGCGCAGCCCCTGGAGGAACCCCGTCGCCGGGCGGAGCGCGCGCTGGAGCGGCTCGACGATGATCGCGGCGACATCGCGGCCGTGCACGGCGAGGATCTCCTCGGTGGTCCCGAGGTCGTTGAACGGCGCCACGAGCACGCTCTCGAGCGCGCCCTTGGGCACGCCGCCCACGTCGGGCCGCGCGGTCGGGAAGGGCGCCTCGCTCCACGGGAAGGTGCCGGTCAGCGCGTAGTCGTGCAGCCCGTGCCAGCCGCCCTCGAACTTCAGGACCTTCTCGCGTCCGGTGAAGGCGCGCGCCATCCGGATCGCGAACATCGTGGCCTCGGTGCCGGTCGAGACGAAGCGGACTTTCCGGGCGCACGGCACGGCCCGGCAGAGCCTCTCCGCCAGCCGGATCATCGGCTCGCTGAGCCACTGGTACGTGGAGCCCTTCGCCGCCTGGGCCTGGACGGCGGCGACGACTGCCGGCGGCGCGTGGCCCAGCAGCAGCGGGCCCGAGCCGAGCACGTAGTCGATGTAGGCGCGCCCGCGCGTGTCCCACACGCGGCTGCCCTCGCCGCGCGCGACGACGAACGCGACGTCGGGCGGCAGCGTCCACATCCAGGAGGAGCCGCCGGGCAGGTACTGGAACGCGCGCGCGAGCAGCTCGTCCATCAGCGGGGGCCTCCCGCGAGGCGGGCCTTCAGGATCTTGCCGGCGGCGCTCCGGGGCAGGGCGGGCAGGATCGTGACCTGGCGCGGACACTTGAAGCCCGCGAGCCGCTCCCGGCAGTGGGCGACCAGCTCCGCCGCGCCGCACGTGGCCTCGGGGCGGAACGCCACGAACGCAGCGACCTCCTCGCCCAGCTCCGCGTGCGGCACGCCGACGACAGCGGCCTCGGCGACGGCCGGGTGCGCGAGGAGCACGGCCTCGACCTCGGCGGGGAACACCGAGTAGCCGCCGCGCAGGATGCGCTCGCGCTTGCGCCCGACGATCACGACGAAGCCCTCGGGCGTGAGGCGCGCGAGGTCGCCCGTGGCGAACCAGCCGTCCTGCAGGACTTCCCGCGTCTCGGCGGGCGCCCCGAGGTAGCCGTCCATCGCCGCCGGGGTCCGGATCCAGAGCTCGCCCACCTCGCCCGGAGCCACCTCGCGCCCGTCCTCGTCCACCAGTCGCAGGGCGACGCCGGGGACGGGGCGGCCGACGGCCTCGCGGATCTCGGTCGGATCGTCGGCGAGGTACGAGATCGGCCGGAACAGCTCGGTCATCCCGTAGCCGCGCAGGATCCTGACGCCGGTGCGCGCGCGCCAGGCCGCCGCGAGGTCCCACGCGAGAGGCGCCGCGCCCGAGACGCAGAGGCGGAGCGACGCGAGGTCGGCCGCGGCGAGGGCCGGGCTGTCGAGGATCCGATGGAACATGGTCGCGACGCCGGGGAAGACCGTCACGCGGTGACGGCGGATCGCGTCGAGCGCCGCCTCCGGCGAGAAGCGGTCCACCAGGACGACGCGCGCGCCCGCCAGCAGCGGGGCGAGCAGCGCCCCGTTCAGGCCCAGGGCGTGGGCGAGCGGCAGCGCGGCGAGGACGACGTCGTCGGGGCGGAGCCCCATGACCGGACCGGCCCAGGAGCGGTTCGCGAACTCGAGCGCCGCGTGGGACAGCACGGCGCCCTTCGGCCGTCCCGTGCTCCCCGACGTGTAGAGCACGAGCGCGGGGTCCGCGGCGTCCTCCGCCCGGAGGGCCGCCCGCCCGGGCCCCGCCTCGGTCGCGGCGCCCGTCCCCGCCGGGAGGCCGGGCACGTCGCGCTCGGCCAGCACCAGGCGCGGCGCGAGGTCGGCGAGGATCGCTGCGCGGTCGTGGGACCCGAGGAGGAGGTCGAGCGGCGCCACGGTGGCGCCGAGCCTCCAGCCGGCGAGCAGCGCGACGGCGAGCGCCGGGCGGTTGCCGATCGCGAGCGCGAGCCGATCGCCCGGTCCCACGCCGCGCGCGGCGAGCGCCTCCGCGCACGCCCGGGCGGCGCGGTGGAGCTCGCCCGCCGCGAGCGCGCCGCCCTCCCAGACGAGCGCGGGCGCCCCGGGCGCGCGGCACGCCCGCGCCTCGAGCAGGGCGCCGAAGCTTGTCCTCACGACCGGCCCGCGCTCACTCCGGCACCGTTGTCGGAAAATCGACAGAAGCGCGCGATGCGCTGCCCACCGATCCCTTGCCACTCGGGAAGGTACGCCGACATCAGGCTCTTGAAGAGGCGGCCGTGATTCGGGACGCGCAGGTGGAGCAGTTCGTGGACGATGACGACCTCCTGGAACGCCACTTCCTCACGGACGAGGCTCGAGCTGAAAGATAGCCGGCCGGCAGGTGAGCAGGAGGCCCACTTGTGTGTCATCCGCTGGATCTGGACGCGCTCGGGCCGAACGCCGAGCTTCTCGGCCCAGTCTCGCACCCGCTGCCTGAATGCGGCGTGAGGCTTCGGCCTCACTTGCGTGGCAGTCCGAGCAGCCAATCGGCGATTCCCACCATCCGGTCCTTGCCCACCGCGGGCAGGAGGACCTTGTACAGCTCGGCCTTGAGCCGTCGCCGCTCCTCGGGATTGTGCACCTGGTTGGGAAACCGCCGGAACGCCTCCTCCAGGCGCGGCGCGATGGCGTCCGCCTCGGAGGAGCCGGCCTGCTTGAGGATCCAGAAGATCGTGAACGTGTTGACGTCGAAGCCGGACACCTCGCGCGCCCGGCGGGCTTCGACGAACTCGCGCAGCAGCTTCTCCAGCTCGGCGAGCGCGGCCTGGGTATTGAGCTGCCGATCGTCGTAAGCCTCGAGGATCGCTTCGGCCCGATCCCCGATCGGCAAGAGGTACGGCTGCTGGCCGCCTTCCTCTTCCACGGCGTGAAGGAGACTTTTTCCGAGGTTCAGAACCTTCGACGTGGAAGGCGGCTCGCCTTTCTTGAGGGCGTCGAGCGCCTTCTCGTCGATGCGGACGAGCGGCATGGTGGTATTGAGCCCGCCGCTCTCCACACGCTCGCGCACGAGCAGTTCCGTCTTCCGGGCGAGGTCGCGATAGAGGGCGGCCTTCTTGCTGAAGGCGTTTCGGACGATGTCGTGGAGCAGCGAGAGGTTCGTGTAGGCGTCCAGGTGCTCCCGCAGGAAGACGTCCGGCGAGATGATCTCGTAGAGCGTCTGGAGCTCCTTGAAGAACGCATAGAAGGCCTCACGGCGGTCCTTGTCGCCGAAGGCCTGGATGGCGCGCTCGACGCTCTTGTCGTCCACAGGCTCTCGGCAGAGCGCGAGGTAGGGGGGCGCCGCCTCGCGCATGAGCCGGGCGAACCGTTCCTTCAGGACGTCGAGGTTCTGGATAACGCTGGCGACAACGTCCGAGTCGAAGGCCAGGGCCTTCTCCAGACGCTCGAAGATCCCGACGAAGTCCACCACGAACCCGGCGGGCTTCTTGACGTCGCCCTCCTCCTCGTAAGGGCGATTCACGCGCGCGATCGCCTGGAGCAGGGTGTGGTCACGCATGGGCTTGTCGAGGTACATGCAGTAGAGGATCGGCGCGTCGAAGCCGGTGAGGAGCTTCTCGGTGACGATGAGGACCTTCGGATTGGTGCCCGGCTTGACGAACGCCTTCCGGACGCGCTTCTCCTCCTGCTCGTCCAGCCGATACTCGGCCAGGAGCGCGCTGTCGTTGTGCATCGTGGTATAGACCACGGTCGAGTAGTCGGGCGGCAGGTGCTGGTCCAGCGCCTGCTTGTATAAGGCGCAGGCCTCGCGGTCCACCCCGACCAAGAAGGCCTTGTAGCCGAGCGGCTCGACGTTCGCCTTGAAGTGCTCGGCGACAAAGCGGGCGACCTTCTCGACGCGGGCGGGCGCCTTGAGGAAGGCCTTGAGGGCTACCGCCTTGTCGAGGATCCGGTTCAGCTCCTCGATGTCGCTGACCCCCTCGGCCTCGACCAGATCGAGGAATTCGCGCTCGAGTTGCTCCCGCGGCACCCGGATGTCGTTGGGGGCGAGCGTGTAGTGCAGCGGCAGCGTGGTGCCGTCCTCGATGGACTCGGCGATCGAGTACTTGTCGAGGTAGCCTTTGTCGTCGTCGCGCCCGAAGACCTTGAATGTGCCCCGGCCGTAGGCAATCCGGTCGATGGGCGTGCCGGTGAAACCGACGAAAGTCGCGTTCGGCAGGGCAGCGACGAGGTAGTTGCCGAGGTCGCCGCTCGTCGTCCGGTGAGCCTCGTCCACGAAGACGAAGACGTTGGCCCGGGGGCAGAGGTTCGCGTCGGCCCGGTCGAACTTGTGGATCATCGAGACGATCAGTCCGCGGTAGTCGGCCCGCAACAGCTCCCGCAGCCGGGCCTTGGACGTGGCCTGCTCGAAGGCGAGCCCGTAGGCCCGGAGGTTGCCAAAGAGCTGGCTCTCCAGCTCGTTCCGGTCTACGAGCATGAGGACCGTCGGCTTCTCGAAGGCCGGGTGGGCGAGGATCTGCTCGGCCGCGCAGATCATCGTGAAGGTCTTGCCCGAGCCCTGCGTGTGCCAGACGAGGCCGGTGCGCTTTACCGGGTCCAGCGCCCGCTCGACCACCTTCTCGACCGTCCGCGTCTGGTGCTGGCGGAGGACGATCTTCCGCAGCTCGTCGTCGCGCTTGAAGAAGACGATCCAGTCGCGCAGGAGCCGGAGGAAGCGCTCCCGCGCAAAGAACCGCTTCACCTTGCGCTCGAAGTTGCCGGGTTCCTCGTCCTTCCACTTGAAGAGGTCCTTGCGGTCGAGGCTCCAGGTGACGCCGTAGTAGAAGTCGATCAGATGCGTGACGTCGAAGACCTGGGGCAGCGTCATCATCTCCGGCGTCTCGCGATGGTAGCGCCGGATCTGGGTCAGACCCTCGTCCACGGCCTCGCGCCGGGCCGCGGCCTTGGTCTCGACCACGGCGACAGGCACGCCGTTGATCAGGAAGATGACGTCGGCCCGGTTGGTGTACAGACCGCTCGTGTATTCCCACTCGTCCGTCACGTGGAAGGTGTTGTTGGCCGCGTGGTCGAAGTCGATGACGGTCACGTTCCGCTGTTGCTTGTCGGCCTCGACGAAGAGCGAGCGCTCGCCCCGCAGCCACGCCAGGACCTCGGCGTTGCCCTCGATGTTCGTCCGGACCGCGTCGAGCCGGGCGATGATCTGCTCGGCGGCCTCGCCGCCGACGGCGCCCGGGTTCAGCGCCACGAGCCTGTCGCGGAGCAGGGGATAAAGCAGCGTGCCCGCCGTTCCCCGGCGCAGAGTCAGCGCCGTCTCGCGAGGCAGGTACTGCCAGCCGATCTCGGTTGCATACGCGACCAGCGGATTCTGGACGGTGGCGCGCTCGCTGGCGAGGCTAGCAGGCATTACGGATGGACTCGAGGTTCGGCCGCACGCGCACACGACCTGTCATGAGTAGCTGGAGCATCGAAGTGAATACTGATGCCGCTAGCGTGAGGTGCCGGCAGTGAAGTTCGTATCTTGCATGCAAGATCGTTAAAGCATCGCGGACCTCAATCTGCTCCTGTACGGGCGGTACTGGAAGCCGCAGGCGTTTCACGTACCCCAGGTTAAGGTGCGACAGATGGCCAAGATTGCCCAGACTCCTGAGGACATCATACTGACTCAGGAGGTAGTGCCAAAGGAACTGGCCGTCCAGTGCTGTGCCTGGTTGGATGACGGCTGTGTTCTGCGAAGTCGTGGCCGCGATTGCGAGATAGGACGAACGCGCCCTGGTCTTACCTTGGCCGTACATGGCGAGAAGGACGGAACCGGGAGGATAGATCTTGAGCCCGTATTGCCGGACTGCCTCCTCAGAAACCGCAGATTTGGTGGCAGCGAGGATGTTGTCGTTGATCTCGGCTGTCTTCACGAATGGTATGGTGCCGTTGTAGTAGTCGGCGCGGTCAGTAGCCGGAGTCGTACCTGTAGAGACCCTTGCTACGTCGGCCAGATGACGGACACCCCAGCGCCGGGGAATCTCACCGATCTCAGTATCCTTGAGTGGCTCACCGCGCAGGCCCTCGCGGAACAGCTTCGCCATCGCTGCCGCTTTCAGCTCCTTGAGAGCAGCGACGATCCGTTCCTCGACAATGGCCGCCTGCTGGAGCATGGACAGTACCGTCGTGATACCGGCTTGTTCCGACACGGGCGGGAGTGGAATGGCGAGCTGTTTGAGGCGCGCGCCGGAAAGATTCGGGATGGTGGTCCTGTTCCCGACACCGCCGTAGAGGGCCAGGTGGAGGAACGCGGCTTGGAGCCAGTACATGACGAAGGCTGGGACGACGTCGGCGCTCATCGCCCGAAGCCGGTGAAGGTGATTCTGATAGAGACAGTTCTCGACATTGCCATTCCAGAGAGCTGCTCGACCGATCTCACCGCCCTCACAGACAAGGAGATCGCCCGGCTTCAACGCGAGCCGGGCAACTTCGTCGGCATCGAAGTCCATGCGATCGAGCGTCGAGAGATCAAGCCGACCCCATAGGACGTTGGCGGTTCGAAGGAAGGGCCTCGGTGCGACTCCCATGCGGGCCGACGGAGAGATTGCCTTCCCTTGCTGGACCTCGAAGAGATCACCAATGCATCGCACGTCCCAGGTCTCTGGCAGACTGCCCAGGAGGTTGTCGGGTGTGTGGTGTATCCCCCCGGGAATTCCAAGAGCCGCAGGGGTGGTCGCAGGCTGCGACCACCTCGGCGCCACATGATTACCCATCACGATGATCTGGACCTCAGACGCAGCGCCGGGCTGTCGCCCGCTCGGAAGCCGATAGGGCGGCGGGTGCCTTTGACTGCGGGGGCCATCAGGCGGCGAATCGCCTCGAAGACCGCCTTGAACCGAGCGTCGTACCGCCGTTCGAGCGCGTCGAGGCGCTGGAGGAGGTCGCGGTGGCCGGCGGCCATCGCGCGGAAGCGGACGAAGGCGCGCATGATCTCGATGTTCACGAGGACGGCTCGGTGGCTCCGCAGGACGCTGGAGAGCATGGAGACGCCCTGCTCGGTGAAGACGTAGGGTAGATAGCGTCGGCCGCCGCGTCCCTTTGAGGTGCCAAATTGTGACCTCAAGATTGAGGTGCCGTTTTGGTACCTCAAAGCCTGGACCTCCTCGGTCGTGAGCTGAAACATGAAGTCGTCGGGGAAGCGTTCGCGGTTGCGCCTTACTGCCCGGTTGAGGGCTTTGGTTGGCACGTCATAAAGCGCCGCCAGATCGGCATCCAGCATCACGCGCTGACCGCGAATGGCGAGGATGGTGGCGTCGATCCGGCGGGCCGGCACCTTAGTACTCACTGAGTTCCCTCCCATCGGTAGCCGAGCCCGCTGAAGATGCGCTTCAGGTCCGCATCCAGGCGGGCGGCTTCCGCGTCGAGCCCGGCCAACTCGTCGAGGATCGCCTGGATGTCGCGGTGCTCGGTGGGGGCCGCCGTCTCGACGTAGCGGGATGGGGAGAGGTTGAAGTCGGCGGCGGCGATCTCCTGCGTCGTGACGACCTTGACGAGTCGCTCGACGTCATGGCCGGCGCGGAAGGCGGCGGCGATCTTCCTTACGGCCTCGTCGGGCAGAAAGTTCTTGGGCCGCCCCTTCTGGAACTTGCTGCTCGCGTTGACGAGCAGGACCTTGCCCCGGCGCTCAGCCGGCTTGGCGCGGTTGAGGACGACGATGATGCCGGCGGCCGTGGTGTTGTAGAAGAGGTTGTCGGGCAGCAGGATCACGCCCTCGACGACGTCCTGCTCGACGAACCACCGGCGGATGGTCTTCTCCCGGTTCTCCCCCTGGCTGCCGCTGCCGCGGCTGGCGGCACCGGTGTCGAGGACGACGGCGGCGCGGCCCGCGGGTTTGAGCGAGGCCAGCACGTGCTGGAGCCAGGCCCAGTCGGCGCTCGAGCTGGGCGCGTAGCCGCCCCGGGGGCCGAAGCGCTCGTAGGGGTCGCTCTCGTAGGCCGCCGGGTCGAAGTTGTCCTGGTTCCACATGGGGTTTGTGACCACGATGTCGAATTGCCTGAGGCCCGAGCCGCCAAGGAACTTCGGGTTGGTCATCGAGTTGCCGCGCACGATCTCGCCCGCCATGTCGTGGAGCACCATGTTCATCCGCGCGATGGCGAACGACGAGCCCGTCAGCTCCTGGCCGTAGAGCCGGAGGGGACGGGCGACCGGCCGCTCGCGCTCCGCGAGCGCCAGCTCACACTTGACGAGGAGCCCGCCTGAGCCGCAGCAGGGGTCGAAGACCTCCTCGCCCTGGCACGGTTCCATCAGGTAGGCGATGAGCCAGCCGACTTCCTTCGGCGTGAAGAACTCGCCGGCACTCTGGCCCTGCCCCTCGGCGAACTTCCTCAGGAGGTACTCGTACGCGCGCCCGAGGAAGTCGGGCTCCACGTCCTTGAGCCCCAGGCGATAGCGCGGGTCGGAGAGCGTCTCGACTAGGCCGGCAAGAGCCTCGTCGCTGATCTCGCGCTCGCCGTTCCGCGTCTCGTTGTAATCCACCATATCGATGACGCCCTGGAGCGAGGGATTGGCCCGCGCGATGGCGCGCACGGTGGCCGTGAGCTGCTCGCCCAGGGTCTTCGGATGCCGGTCCTCCGGCCACGGGAACGACCTGCGGCGGCTCACCACGGCCCACGCTGCCTCCGGGGGAATGTAGAAGCGCACGAGGCTGTGGTCGGCCTCGATCACGGAGCGGGCCGTCTCCTCGTCGCCGTAGGTCTCGATCAGGCGCGCGACCTCGTCGTCGAGGACATCGGAGAGACGCTTGATGAAGATCAGCGGGAGGATGTAGTCCTTGAACTTCGGCGCGTCCTTCTCGCCCCGGATAGAGCAGGCGGCGCGCCACAGCATGCCCTCCATGGACCTGGTGTCGAGGGGCTCGCCCGTCGGGGCTTGCTCCGTCCGTCGCGCACGGCGCCGCCGGGGCGCGCCAATCGCCCTCCCGTCACCGAAGTAGCGCTCGACGAGATCCGCGCACTTCTTCCCCCCGGCGCGGATGAACTGTTCGAGGGTATGGAGCGCCAACGCGTCGGGCTCGCTCCGCCCGCTTTCCCAGCGGCTGATGGTGGGGAGGGAGACTTTGAGGTGACTGGCCAGCCCGGCCTGGGTGAGGTCGAGGCGGTCACGCAATTCCTTGACGAGCTTGCTGATAGGCTGCGCCATGCTTCCTTTGGCTCAGCCGTAATGTCAATTACATCACGTGATATGTCAAGTGAAATCTCTCAGAGGCCGAAGTCCTTCAGGTCGAGCCGCTGCCACACGGCCGGCGGCACGCGGTGGCGCGGCGTGTACGCGGCGAGCGAGGGTTTCGCCGTCGCGTCCACGCCCCACTTCGCCGTGGAGCCGTCCTCGCGCGCCGAGGGGTCGAGGTCGGAGCCCCGCGTGTTGGTCACGATCGTGATGTCGCGGTCGGGCTGGCAGCGCGTCGCGATCGCCCAGTTGACCTGGCGGTCGTCGAACACGTCCACGTCCTCGTCCACGACGACCACGCGCTTCATGTAAAGGTCCGCGCCGAGCGCGGCGAGGATCGCGTTCTTGGCCTGGCCGGGCACGCGCTGCTCGATCGACACGAAGCAGGTGAAGGGGCCGGGCACGCGCACCGCCCTGACCGAGGGGACCATCGCGCGGACCGCCCGGTGGAGGTTCGCCTCGATGGGGATCGTGGAGAGTAGCATGTGGTCGAGGTGGGCCACCGTGATGTCGTGGAAGATCGCGTCCCGCCGGTGGGTGATCGCCTTGACGCGCACGATCTCGCGCTGCCGCTCGCCGAGGCTGTAGCCCGTGAACTCGCCGAAGGGGCCCTCCGGCGTGCGCGCGCGCGGCAGGATCTCGCACTCGAGCACCAGCTCGGCGTGCGCGGGCACGAGCACGTCGGAGGTCTCGCAGCGGACCAGCTCGAGCGGCTCGCCGAGGAGCGCGCCCATGATGCCGCGCTCGTCCTCGTCGATCGAGCCGATCGCGAGCGCGCCGAGCCCGATCGCCGGGTGGACGCCGATCACGAGCGCGACCGGCAGCGGCTCGCCGCGCGCCTCGGCGATGCGGTGGAACTCGAAGAGGTGCTTGCCCGTGGTGAGGTGGATGGACGTCGTGTCCCGCCCCTTGACCATCAGGCGGTTGTAGGCGCAGTTCCAGGTCTCCGCCGTCGGGTCCCGGGCGAACGAGATCGCCGCGGTGAAGTACGGGCCCGCGTCGCCATCGTGGTGGACGATCTGCGGCAGGGCGTAGAGGTCGATCTTCTCGCCCGTGAGGACGACCTCCTTCACCGGCCCCGTCGGGACGATCCGCGGCGGGATCGGCCGCTCCATCGCGGCGAGGTACCTGGCGTGGGTCCCCTCGGGGGTCGTGCCCATCGCGGCGGCCAGGCGCGCGCGGCCCGCGTGGAGGTTCGTCAGCACCGGGAAGCGCGAGCCCTTCACGCGCTCGAACAGGAGGACCGGGCGGCGCCCGGCCTCGCGCTCGAGCTTCACGACGAGCGCCGTCAGCTCGTACGCCGGGTCCACCTCCTTCGAGACGATGCGGAAGTCCTCGGGCTTCCGCCGCTTGACCAAGTCGAGGAAGCTCCTGAGGTCCTGCGCCATGTTCGATCTCCCGGTTCAGAGCTTGTAGAGGCGGCGACAGTTGTCGGCGAGCACCTTCCGCTTCTGCGCGTCGGTGAGGTCGCCGCGGTCGCGGATCTCGTCGATGGAGCCGGGGAAGCTGTGGTCCCAGTGCGGGAAGTCGGAGGCGTAGACGATCTGGTCCTCGCCGACGAGCCTGAGCGCCTGGGGCAGCAGCCACTCGTCGGCCTCGCACGAGAAGTAGATCCTGCCGGAGCGCACGTAGTCGCTCGGCCGCTTCCTGAGCGCGGGCGCCTCGACCTCGCCCCGCTTGTCGTACTCGTCGTCCATCCGCTCCATCCAGTACGGCGCCCAGCCCGCGCCGGCCTCGAGGAACGCCAGGCGCAGGTCCGGGAAGCGCTCGGGGATCCCCTCGAGGACGATCGACGTGAGCTGGCGCATCTGGCCGAAGGGGTGCGAGCACGTGTGCGCCTGGATGAAGCGCGGGAAGAGGTCCACGCCGCCGCCGCCCAGGTGAGAGCCCGAGGCGTGGACGGCCAGGGGCACGTCGAGGCGCTGCGCCTCCTCGTAGACGGGGGCGAAGCGCTCGTCGCCGAGCACGTGCGGGCCGTCGGCGGCGAGCATGCCGCCGACGTGGCCCAGCTCGCGGACCGCGCGTCGCAGCTCACGCGCCGCCGCCTCGGGGTCCTGGATCGGCAGGAGCGCGACGGCCTTGAGCCGCGGGCTTGCCGCGCTGAACTCCTCGTGGAGGAGCGTGTTGTAGGCGCGGCAGAGCCGCACGGCCCAGTCGCGGTCGCGGAGGAAGCTCATGAAGAGCCCGAGCGTCGGGTAGAGGACGCTGAGCTCCATGCCGCCCCGGTCGAGCGCCCGGAGCCACTCGTCGGCGGTGCCGGCGGAGTCGTGGAACTTGCCGATGAGCCGCCGGTCCCAGCCGTCCCAGGCGTACCAGGGGAACGTGAGCGGCCGCTCGCGGTACGGCGCGTCCAGGTAGCGCCGGAGCTGCTCGTAGGACTCGGTCACGTGGCCGTCGGCGTCCAGCACCGTCATCGCGGCGGCTCCTATGGCTTCTTGCAGATCACGTTGAGGAGCGCCTGGCGCTTCTCCTCGCGCACCGCGCGGAGCGCGCGGGCGAGCGCGGCGGGCAGCTCCGCCGGGTCCTCGACGCGTTCGGCGTGACCGCCCGAGGCGCGGCAGACCAGCTCGTAGTCGGGCGCGGGCTCGAGGTCGCTCAGCGGCATCGTGCCCGTCTTCTGCGTCCAGCCCTCGGGCGCGTAGCTGCGGACCGCGCGCTTGACGGCGTTCCAGGCGCGGTTGTTGAAGACCACGAACAGCACGGGGATCCCGTAGGCGCGCGCGACGAAGTGCGCCGCGGTCGGCGCGCCGAAGATGTAGGAGCCGTCCCCGACGCAGCAGATGACGGTCTTATCCGGCGCGGCGAGCTTGGCGCCGAGCGCGGCGCCGAGGCCCCAGCCGAGGCCCCCCGACGGCGGCGAGGCGAAGTAGCTGCCCGGTACCCGCAGGCAGCCCTGCGTCGGGTCGAAGTCGTACTCGTCCACGACGATCGTACGGTCGTCCAGGAGGTCGCCGACGCACCTCGAGAGCCAGACCATGTCGATCGGGCGGTCGCCCGCCACCCGGCGCGCGCCGGCGGCCCAGGCCTCGCGCTGGCGCGCGTGCGCGGCGCGCCAGCGCGCCGCGCGCTCGGCGACGCGCGCGGCGTCCAGGCGCGCGGGGAGTGCATCGGCGAGCGCCAGGAGGTTCCGCCGCACCGTGCCGGCGAGCGCCGCGTCGGCCGCGAAGCCGCGGATCGGGTAGCGCGAGAAGAGCGGGTCCACGGCGATCTGGACGATCGGCGTCTCGGCGCGCGGCGCGCGGAGCGCGGGGAACCACGGCACGTCGGACTCGATCGCGACGACCAGGTCGGCCTCCTCGAGGTACGGCGCGGCGTCGAAGCCGGCGTGGAGGGGATGGTCCTGGGGGAAGTTCAGGTAGGTGTGGAACTGGTCCACGACCGGGGCGCCGAGCGCCTCGGCGAGCCGGACGAGCGCGGCCGGGGCCCCCGGGTCACGCCCGGCGGCCTTGCTGAGCAGGAGCGGGTTCCGCGCGCTGGCGAGGAGCTGCGCGACCTCGGCGATCGCCTCGGGCGCGGCGACGAGCGCGGCGGGCCGCGGGGCGCGGCTCGCGTCCTGGTACTCGAAGACCTCCTGCCGCTCGGCGAGCACCTCGCGCGGGAGCGTCAGGTACACGGGCCCCTGCGGCTCGGCCAGCGTGAGGGCGAGCGCGCGGTCCACGACCGTCTCGAGCTGGGCAAAGCTCCTGAGCTCGTAGTCCCACTTGACGAACTCGCGGACCATCGCGCCCTGGTCGAACGACTCCTGCGCCCAGTGGATCGGCCGGTTGCGGCTGCCGCGCATACCCGCCTCGGTGATCGGGGTGCGCCCGGCGGTGAAGAGCATCGGGACGTTGGAGCGCGCGGCGTTGATCAGGCCGCCGAGCGCGTTCGCGGCGCCGACGATCACGTGCACCATGACGGCCTGCGGCCGCCCCGTGACCATCGCGTAGCCGTGGGCCATGCCGAGCGCGGGGACCTCGTGCGGCACCGTCAGCGGCCGCGGCAGCGGCTGGCCCTGGGCCAGGCGCTTGGCGTAGGCGTCGATGAGCGGCGCGAAATCGGTCCCGGCGTTCGCGAACAGGTACTCGACGCCCCGGGCCGCCAGGAGCTCCAGGTACGCCTCGGCGGTGGTCTCGACGCTGGCTCGCTTCGTCATCGGCTCGCTCCCCGTCCGTCGATCTTCACGCGGCGTGCTCGCTCGCCTGCAGGCGCGCGCCGGTGCGCTCGAGGAGCACGACGGCGAGGCCGAGCACCAGGCCGACGACGTTGGCCAGGAGCCACCAGGCGCTCGAGGGCGGCGGCAGCAGCAAGAGCCCGGCCGCGCCGAAGCCGAGCCGCGCCGGCCAGCCCATCGGCCGGAAGAGGTAGCCGACGCACGCGACGGCGAGCAGGACCACGCCGAGGACCGCGGTCGCGACGGCGAGGCCGATGTCGAGCACCGAGCCCTGCATCAGGAGCGCCGGGTGATAGGCGAAGAGGAAGGGGACGACGTAGGCGACGATCCCGAGGCGCATCCCCGCCCAGCCGGTCTTCATGAAGTCGGCACCGCCGATGGAGGCCGCGGCGTACGTCGCGAGGCAGACGGGCGGGGTGATCATCGAGAGCATGCCGAAGTAGAAGAGGAAGAGGTGGGCGCCGAGCGGCGCCACGCCGAGCTGGACGAGCGCGGGGCCCACGAGCACCGCGAGCATCACGTAGACGATGGCCGTCGGCATCCCCATGCCGAGCACGATGCTGACGAGCGCGCTCAGCAGGAGCAGCGCGAGCGAGCTGCCCCCCGCCAGGTTGACGAGCAGGGCCGAGAACTTGAAGCCGAGGCCCGAGAGCTGGAGCACGCCGATGACGAGGCCGGCCACCGCGGTGATCGCGGCGATGTCGAGGAGGATGCGGCCGGCCTCGACCATCGCCTCGAAGACACGGGCGGGCGTCAGCCGCCCGGTGCGGCGGGCCGCGCCCACGACCACCGTCGCGATCACCGCCGCCATGCCCGCCTTGCCCGGCTCCCAGTTGTCGATCATCAGCGTGTAGAAGAGCACGGCGAGGGGCAGCAGAAAGCTCCAGCCGCTCCGGAGCACCGCACCGGGCCGGGGCAGCTCGGCGCGCGGCAGCCCGGCGAGGCCGTGCTTGGCGGCCTCCAGGTCCACCTGGACGAACAGGGCCACGTAGTACAGGAGCGCGGGGATCACGGCGGCCAGCACGACTTCGGAGTACGGGAGGGCGAGGAACTCGGCGATGAGGAAGGCCGCCACGCCCATGACCGGAGGCATGATCTGGCCGCCCGTCGAGGCCACGGCCTCGATCGCCGAGGCGAGATGGGGCGCGTAGCCCGCGCGCTTCATCATCGGGATCGTGATCGGCCCGTCCACGACGACGTTGGACACCGCGCTGCCGGAGACGGTCCCGAACAGGCTCGAGGCGCCCACCGAGACCTTCGCCGGCCCGCCGCGGAAGCGGCCCATCATGACGAGCGCGATGTCGGTGAGGAAGCGGTCGCCGCCGGAGGCGTAGAGCACCTGGCCGAACAGGATGAAGGTGACGACCACCGTGGCCGTCACCGCGACGGGCAGCCCGAGCAGGCCGTTGGTGTCGAGGTAGAGGTAGACGACGATGCGCTCCCACGTGGCGCCCTTGGCCTGGAGGAGCCCGGGCAGGAGCCAGGCGAGCTTCGCGTAGAGGATGAACACGGCGCCGAGCCCGACCATCACCCAGCCCACGAGGCGCCGGGTGGCCTCGAGCACGAGGAGGATGGCGAGCACGCCGAGCGTCACCTTGTCCCAGGTGATGATTCCGAGCTGGTAGGCGATCGTCGGGTAGAAGACGGCGATGTAGAGCCCCACGGCCAGGCCGCCCGCCGCGAGCAGCCAGTCGTACCAGGGCACCCGGTCCGCCGGCGCCCGCCGGCCCGCGCGCGCGCCGAGGAAGGTGGCGCCGAGTGCCAGCGCCAGGAACAGGCCCAGGTACTGCTCCTTGAAGATCGCGCGCGGCAGCCGGGTCTGGGCCTCGAGCACCCAGAGCGCGCCCGACGCCGTCAGCAGGGCCAGGAGGCCTCGCTCGACGGCGCGCGCCCCGCCCGAGAGCGTCCGGAACTTGCCCTGGGCCACGCGACCTCAGGGATTGATCGCGAGGAGCTTCTGCTGGACCGCTTCCATCTCGTCGGTCCACACGCCCTGCGCCTTGTAGAAGCGCACGGCGGCCGGGTGGTAGGGGAGCGTCACGTCGGCGTACGCCGCGTGCTCGCGCTTCCAGCCGGCCAGGAGTGGGTGGACCTTCGGGAGCTGGTCGGCGCGCTCCCAGATCGCCTTCAGCACGGTCTCCACCATCTGGTCGGGAATCCCCTTGCCGACCGTGAGGTAGAGGTCGTAGCCGATCACGCAGGTGTCCTCGACCACGCCGGTGGTCGCGCCCGCCTTGAGCCGGACCGGGTAGTAGCCGGGGACCGCCTCGCGCAGCCGCTTCTCGCCGGCGGGCGAGCAGTCGATGGAGACGTGGCGGACGCCGACGGCGGCGTCGGCCTCCTTGACCTTGGCCGAGCCGATGGCGTGCTCGGTAACGTCGGCGCGCCCGTTGACGAGCGCGGTGACGCCGTCGTTGACGGCGGGGACCGGGACGACCGTGACGTCCTTCCAGGTGAGGCCGGCGCTGGCGAGGTGGCCGAACATGTTGTACCAGACCG
>Ga0154364_1047_pt1 | contig 17712 bp, 18 predicted proteins | sample RifGroA2_FD_115892 | JGI IMG/M metagenome (GOLD analysis project Ga0154364, IMG submission 115892) | Candidatus Rokubacteria bacterium GWA2_73_35 | reverse complement strand
CCGAACATCAGTGGATTTCCTGGACGCGCTGCTCGGGGTCTTCCCAGCCCATCCCCACGTAGAAGTTCTTGATCGCCTGCGAGATGCCCTGCAGGAACAGGAGCGCGAAGCCGAGGATGATCACCGACTTGAGCGCCCAGCGGGCGGGGATGCCGCCGGGGTCGGGCGAGCCCTCGTTGACCGCGAAGGAGTTCCGCACGAACGGCCACGTGGTGTAGATGAGGAGCACGCAGGCCGGGAACAGGAAGACGAAGATCAGCGCGAAGTCGAACCACGCCTTGCGCCGCGGCGGGAGCCTCGCGTAGACGACGTCCACGCGGACGTGCTCGTTGTAGAGCATCGTGTAGCCCGCCGCCATCAGGAAGATGATCCCGAAGAGGTGCCACTCGAGCTCCTGGACGAACACGAAGCTCACCCCGAGCAGATACCGGAAGATCACGTCGCTGAACACGACCGCGACCAGGAGGAACATGAGCCAGGACACGCCCTGGCCGACGACCTCCTGGAAGGCGTCGATCTTCCGCGCCAGTTCACGTAGCATGGAGCCTCTCGGCGGCATGGGTGACAACGGCCACGACCAATAACACGGCGGCGCGGGCGCGTCAATCGCGCGGGAGGACTCCGGAATGCTCCTGACCACGATCGCGGGCAGCCTGCCCAAGCCGTCCTGGCTCGCCACCCCCGGCGCCCTCTGGGCGCCCTGGCGCCTCGAGGGGGCGGCGCTCGCCGAGGCCCAGCGGGACGCCGTCCTCGTGGCGCTCAAGGAGCAGGAGGCGGCGGGGATCGACATCGTGACCGACGGCGAGCAGTCGCGCCAGCACTTCGTCCACGGCTTCCTCCGGGCCGTCGAGGGCGTGGACTTCGAGCGGCGCCAGACGATCGGGATCCGGGCCGACCGCTACAGGGCCGAGGTGCCCACGGTGACGGGCCCGCTCCGGCGCCGCGGCCCCGTGCACGCGGACGACGTCCGGCTCGCCCGGGCGCACACGACGCGACCGCTCAAGTTCACGATCCCGGGGCCGATGACGATCGTGGACACGCTGGCCGACGAGCACTACCGCGACCGGCGGCGGCTCGCGCTCGCGTTCGCCCGCCTCATCAACGAGGAGGCGCGCGAGCTGGCGGCGCTGGGCCTCGACGTCCTCCAGCTCGACGAGCCCGCGTTCAACGTCTACCTGGACGACGTGAAGGCCTGGGGGATCGAGGCGCTCCACGTCGCGATCGAGGGGCTTTCCTGCAAGACCGCAGTCCACATCTGCTACGGGTACGGGATCCCCGCCAACGTCGAGTGGAAGGCGACGCTCGGCCGCGAGTGGCGGCAGTACGAGGAGACCTTCCCGCTGCTCGCGGCGAGCCGGATCGACCAGGTCTCGCTCGAGTGCGCCGGCTCCCGCGTGCCGCTCGGGCTGCTGGGCCTGCTCCGGGGCAAGGATGTCCTCGCGGGGGCGGTCGACGTCGCGACGGACCGGATCGAGACGCCCGAGGAGGTCTCGGCCACGATCCGGAAGGCGCTGGCGCACGTCCCGGCCGAGCGCCTCTACCCGTGCACGAACTGCGGCATGGTCCCGCTCGCGCGCGAGGTCGCGCGCGGCAAGCTCCGCGCGCTCGCCGCCGGCGCCGCGCTCGTCCGGAGGGAGCTGGGCGCCGCGTGATATCCTAGCGCGGCATGGCGGACCCCAGGCGGTACTTCGACGACATCGCGCTCGGCGAGGAGTACGAGTCGCCGGGCCGCACGGTGACCGAGGCGGACATCGTGATCTTCGCCGGGCTCTCCGGCGACTACAACGTGCTCCACACCGACGCGGAGTTCATGAAGCAGTCGATCTTCGGCGAGCGGATCGCGCACGGCCTGCTCGGCCTCGCCATCCAGGCGGGGCTGCTGACGCGCGCCACCCAGGCGTACGCGACGCTCGCGTTCGTCGGGCTGCGCTGGAAGTTCAAGGGGCCGATCAGGATCGGCGACACGATCCGGCTGCGCGCGAAGGTCGTCGCCAAGAAGGAGGCGGCGAAGCCCGACCGCGGGCTCGTCACGCTCCAGCGCGCCGTCCTGAACCAGCGCGACGAGGTCGTCCAGGAGGGCGAGACCGACCTCCTCGTGGAGCGGCGGGCGTGACGCCCGGCCCGGCGCGTTCGTACTTCGAGGACGTCGAGCTGCACGACGCGGTCGAGACGCCGGCGATCACGCTGACCGCGGCGCACGTCGGGATCTACCACGGGCTCACACGCGAGCTCGACGCCGATCCTGCCGCGGTCCCCGACCTGCTGCCCCTCTGCGTCGCGGTCGGGCTCGGCTGGAGGACGCCCCGGGCGCCGCTCGCGGTGCTCGCCCTCCTGGGCCTCGACTGGCAGCCCCTGCGCCCCCTCCGCGCGGGCGACACGGTCCGCAGCCGCTCGCGGATCGTCGCCCGGCGGCCCCTGCGCGACGGCGGGGTCATCGTCGAGGAGCGCGAGGTCCTCGACCAGCGCGGCGAGGTCGTGCAGCGCGGCAGGTTCACGTACCTGGTGGGCAAGCGCCCCAAGGAGGTCGCGGCATGACGTTCGATCCCCGCCACAAGAGCCGTGTGATCCTGGACGGCGCCGACCGCGCGGCGGCGCGCACCTACTTCCGGGCCGTCGGCTTCACCGACGAGGACCTCGCCCGGCCGCTCGTCGGCGTCGCCCACTGCTGGATCGAGCTGACCCCGTGCAACTCGAACCACCGGAAGCTCGCCGGGAAGGTCAAGGAGGGGATCCGCGCCGCCGGCGGCACGCCGATCGAGTTCAACACGATCTCGGTGACCGACGGGATCGCGATGGGCACCGAGGGCATGAAGGCCTCGCTCGTGAGCCGCGAGACGATCGCGGACTCGGTCGAGCTGGTCGTACGCGGCCACCTCCTGGACGGCTTCGTCGGGATCTCGGGCTGCGACAAGACGATCCCGGGGATGGTGATGGCGATGGCCCGCCTGAACCTGCCGAGCCTGATGCTCTACGGCGGCTCGATCCGCTACGGCGAGTACCGGGGCCGGCGGCTCACCGTGCAGGACGTCTTCGAGGCGATCGGGGCGTTCAACGCGGGCCAGATCGACGCCGCCGAGCTGAAGGGCATCGAGTGCGCCGCGTGCCCGGGCGACGGCGCCTGCGGCGGCCAGTTCACCGCGAACACGATGGCGACCGCGTTCGAGATGCTCGGCGTCTCGCCGATGGGGTTCAACGGCGTGCCGGCGCCGGACCCGCGCAAGGAGGAGATCGCCTTCGAGACCGGGCGCCTCGCGATGGACCTCCTGCGCAAGGGCGTCCTGCCGCGCCGGATCATCACCCGGAAGGCGCTCGGCAACGCGATCGCCGGCGTCATGGCGACCGGCGGCTCGACCAACGCGGTGCTCCACCTGCTCGCGGTGGCCAAGGAGGCGGGCGTCAGGCTCACCATCGACGAGTTCGACCGGATCTCGCGCAGGACGCCGCTGCTCGCCGACCTCAAGCCCTGGGGCGCGTACACCGCGCCCGAGATGTACGAGGCCGGCGGCATGCCGGTCGTCGCCCGGCGGCTGCTCGACGCGGGCCTCCTGCACGCGGACGAGCCGACGGTCACCGGGCGGACGATCGGCGACGAGGCGCGGGCCGCGCGCGAGGCGCCGGGGCAGAAGGTGATCCGGCCCCTCGCGGACCCGCTCGCGCGGCACGGCGGGCTCGCGATCCTCCGGGGCAACCTGGCGCCCGACGGGTGCGTGGCGAAGCTCGCCGGGCACACGGAGCGCGTCTTCCGCGGCACCGCTCGGGTGTTCGACCGCGAGGAGGACGCGTTCCGCGCGGTCAAGGCGGGCCGGATCAAGGCCGGGGACTTCATCGTCATCCGCTGGGAGGGCCCGAAGGGCGGTCCGGGGATGCGCGAGATGCTGCACGTGACCGGCGCGCTCCAGGGCGCCGGGCTCGGCGGGAGCGTCGCCCTGATGACCGACGGCCGGTTCTCGGGCGCCACGCACGGCTTCATGGTGGGCCACGTCGCGCCGGAGGCGGCCGCCGGCGGGCCGATCGCGGCGGTCCGCAACGGCGACACGATCGTGCTCGACGTGAACCGGCGGCGGCTCGACGTCACGCTCTCGCCCGCGGAGATCCGGAAGCGCCTCAAGACCGTCAAGCGCCCGAAGCCGCGGTACGCGTGGGGCGTGATGGCGAAGTACGCGCGCCTGGTCTCGAGCGCGTCGGATGGTGCCGTCACCGGCTGAGCCCGGGGAGGGGCCGAGCCCCGCGCTCCTGGCGCTCCTCGAGCCCGAGCCGCTCGGGGAGCTCTGCGTGCTCGACGTGGGCACGGGGAGCGGGGGGCTCGCGCTGGCCCTGGCGCCCCGCTGCCGCGCGGTCGTCGGCGTGGACCGCGACGCCCGGCAGATCGACGAGGCGCGCCGGCGCGCCGCGGCGGCCGGCCTCGCCAGCGTCCGCTTCGTCGTCGGCGACGTCGAGGTGGAGGAGTACGCGCCGTTCAGGCCCGACATGGTCGTCGCCCACTGCTGCATGTCCGACGCGATCGCCGCGCGCGCGGGGCGCGTCCTCCAACCCGGGCGGGTGCTCGCCTTCGTCGCGTTCCACACCGACCAGTGGAAGGAGACGGGACGCCCGTCGCGGTTCGCGTACGGCGAGGTCGGGATCAAGCGCCTGCTCAAGCGGACCGGGTTCGCGGTCGAGCACCTCGCGGTCGAGCGCGAGGTGCAGACGTTCGAGACGGTCGCGGAGGGTCTCGCCGCCGCCGCGGGGCTCGAGGCGCGCTGGAAGGCCGACGGCCGCTGGCCCCGCTACGCGAAGTTCCTCACGGAGGGCGGCCGCACGCTCACGCGGGCCCACCTCGTCGTCAAGGCGCGGAAGGCGTGAGGCTCGGCGCGCGCGCGCTCGCCGAGGCGGTGAGGGCGCGGGCCCTCGGGCTCGGCTTCGACGCGGTCGCGCTCGGCCCGGCCGGGCCGCCCGAGCACGGCGCGGCGTTCGAGCGCTGGCTCGACGCCGGCCACGCCGGCGCGATGCACTATCTGACGCGGGGGCGCGCCGAGCGCCTCGACCCCGAGCGCCTGCTGCCGGGCTGCCGCTCGGTCGTCGCCGTCGCGCTCGCGCACGGCCGCGCCGACGCCGACCCGAGCTGGCGGCCGGTCGCCCGCTACGCGCGCGGCCTGGACTACCACGCCCTGATGCGGCCGCGCCTGCGCGAGCTGGCCGGGTTCGTCGCCGAGGCCGCGGGGCAGGGCGTCCGCTGCCGCGCGGCCGTGGACACGAGCGCCGTGCTCGAGCGCGACCTCGCCCAGCGCGTGGGGCTCGGCTGGATCGGCAAGAACACGAATCTCCTGACGCCGGCGCTCGGCTCGTACTTCCTCATCGGCATCGTCCTGACCACGGCCGAGCTTCCGCCCGACGCGCGGCAGCCGGACCGCTGCGGCACGTGCACGGCGTGCCTGGACGCGTGTCCGACCGGCGCCTTCGTGCGCCCGTACGTCCTCGACGCGCGACGCTGCATCTCGTACCTGACCATCGAGCACCGCGGCCCGGTCCCCGCCGAGCTGCGCGGGAGCGTTGCCGACTGGGTCTTCGGCTGCGACGTCTGCCAGGAGGTCTGTCCCTGGAACCGCAAGGCCGCGCCCGCGCGCGAGCCGGCCCTGGCGCCGCGCGGCCCGTTCCCGCCGCTCGAGGCGCTGCTCGAGCTCGACCGCGACGCCTTCCGCGCCCGCTTCGGCGCGAGCGCGATCGCGCGAGCGAAGCGCGGGGGGCTGCTTCGGAACGCGGCCCTCGCCCTCGGCAACCGCGGCGGGGCGCCCGCGGTGCCCGTGCTCGAGCGGGCGCTCGGCGATCCCGAGCCCGACGTGCGGGCGGCGGCGGCGTGGGCCCTCGAGCGGATCGGGACGCAGGCGGCGGTCCGGTGAGGGTGAGGCGGCTCGATCACGTCGGCGTGGACGTCGCCGACCTCGCGCGCGCGGAGCGCTTCTACACGGAGGTGCTCGGCATGCGCGTGGAGATGCGCCGCGCCGAGCAGGTGCTGGTCCGCCACGGCGACGGCGGCGTGGCGCTGTTCCTCAGGCCCGACCGGGCGCCGGGGAGCCTCGAGCAGATCCGGAGCCCGCTCGGCCGGGCGCACCACGCCTTCGAGGTTTCCCCGGAGGACCTGGCGGGGGCGCGCCGGCTCTTCGCCGAGCGCGGCGTGCCCTTCCACGCGCCGATCGACTGGGGCGACCACGAGTGCCTGTACTTCCTCGACCCCGACGGCAACCTCCTCGAGCTGGTCGGCTATCGGGAGCGATGAGTTTCCCACACCCACGGAGGCTCAGATGATCGGGCGCGTGGAGAAGAAGTAGCGTGTCCGGCTGGGTCGGGCGCCCGCTCCGCCGCCGCGAGGACCGTCGGCTCGTGACCGGGCGCGGGCGCTTCGTGGACGACCTGGCGCCGCCGGGCCTCTGCCACCTGGCGCTCGTCCGGAGCCCGCACGCCCACGCCCTGATCCGCGCGGTGGACACGACGGACGCGTGGCGGGCGGCCGGCGTCGTCCTCGTGCTGACCGCGGCGGACCTCGACCCGCTCGGGCCGATGCCGATCATGCGGCCGCTTCCCGGGATGGTCGTGCCCGAGCACCCGCTCCTCGCGGCGGGCGCCGTCCGCGCGCAGGGCGTGCCGGTCGCCGCCGTGCTCGCCGGGTCCGCGGCGGGCGCGGCAGACGGCGCCGCCCGCGTCCGGGTCGAGTACGAGGCGCTGCCCGGTCTCGCCGACCCCGACGCGGCGCTCGCCGGAGGCGCGGCGCCGGTGGTGGCCGCCGCGGCCGACAACCGCGCCTTCACCGTCGCGTGGCGCCAGGGCGCTCCCGACGGGGCGTTCGAGGCGGCCGCCCACCGCGTCGGGCTCGACGTCCGCCAGCAGCGGCTCGCCGGCGTGCCGCTCGAGCCGCGCGGCGTGCTCGCGCGCTGGGACGAGGCGACGGGCGAGCTGACGGTCTGGACGTCCACCCAGGCGCCGTTCAGGATCCGGGCGGTGCTGGCTCGATTGCTCTCACTCGACGAGACGCGCGTGCGCGTGCTCGCGCACGACGTCGGCGGCGGGTTCGGCGTCAAGGGCGGGCCCTACCGCGAGGAGGTGCTCGTCCCGTGGCTCGCGCGCCGGCTCGGGCGCCCGGTCAAGTGGGTCTCGACGCGCGCCGAGGACCTGCTCACGACCCAGCACGGGCGCGGCGGGGTCTCGACCGGCGAGCTCGCGCTCGCCGCCGACGGCCGGATCCTCGGGCTCCGCGCGCGCATCCGCACGCCCGTCGGCTCGAGCCTCGCGAGCACGGTGGGCGCCGCGCCGAACAACCATGGCCGCTGCCTGCCGGGCGCCTACCTGATCGAGGACGTGGACATCGAGTCCACCGGCGTCTTCACGACGACGCCCTCGACGGGCGCCTATCGCGGCGCGGGCCGGCCCGAGGCCGCGTTCCTGATCGAGCGGCTCGTGGATCGGGCGGCGCAGACGCTCGGCCTCGATCCCGCCGAGCTCAGGCGGCGCAACCTGGTGCCGCCGGAGCGCTTTCCGTACCGGACGGCCACGGGCCAGGTCTACGACTCGGGCGACTACCCGGCGCTCCTCGCGCAGGTCCTCGCGGCCGCGGACTACGCCGGGCTCAGGCGCGCGCAGGCCGCGCGGCGCGCGCGCGGCGAGGTGGTTGGCGTCGGGCTCGCCGTCTACGTCGAGCCGTCGGGGCTCGGCTGGGAGAGCGGGCTCGTGCGCGTCGAGCCGACGGGCGCCGTGCTGGCCGTCTCGGGCTCGATCGCGCAGGGGCAGGGGCACGAGACGACGTTCGCCCAGATCGTCGCCGACCACCTCGGCGTCGCGCCCGACGCGGTGGCGGTGCGCCAGGGCGACACCCAGGGCGCGCCCCAGGGCATCGGCACATTCGGCAGCCGCAGCACCGCGCTCGGCGGCTCGGCGCTCGCGCTCGCCGCGGGCGAGGTGCGCGAGAAGGCGCGGCGCCTCGCCGCACGGCTCCTCGAGGCGGCCTCCGAGGACGTCGTGCCCGTGGACGGGGGCTTTGGCGTGGTGGGCGCACCGGGCCGCGTCGTGCCCTGGGTGCGCGTCGCCGAGTTCGCCTACCGGGGCCAGGGCCTGCCGCCCGGCGAGGAGCCGGGACTCGAGTCGACGCGCTTCTTCAGCCCCGGGGCCGAGGTCTGGAGCGCCGGCGCCGTCGTCGCCGCGGTCCGGATCGACCGCGAGACGGGAGCGCTCGTGCCCGAGCGGCTCGTGTGGACGGACGACGCCGGCACGATCGTGAACCCGCTCCTGGCCGACGGCCAGCTCGACGGCTCGCTGGCCCAGGCGTGGGGCCAGGCGGTGCTCGAGGCCGTGGTGCTCGACCCGGAGGGCCACGTGCTCACCGGGACGCTGATGGACTACGCGGTGCCGCGGGCCGACGACGTGCCGCGCGCCGAGATCCTGCACGCCCACTCGCCCTCGCCGCTGAACCCGCTCGGCGCCAAGGGGCTCGGCGAGGCGGGGACGATCGGGATCCCGCCGGCCGTCGTCAACGCGGTGGTGGACGCGCTCGCGCCCTTCGGCGTGACACACCTCGACATGCCGCTCTCGGCCGAGAAACTCTGGCGCGCCCTCGGGGGGCGAGGCTAGAATCCCCGGCATGCTGACGACCGACCGCGTGGGTGGCGTGGCACTGGCGCTGATCGGCCTCTTCGTCCTCTTCGAGAGCCGGAAGCTCCCGCTGGGCACGCTCCAGAACCCCGGCCCCGCCGCCATGCCGGTCGTGCTGGCCGTCCTGCTGCTCGGCTTCGGTGCGGCGCTCGTCGCGCTCGGCGCCGGCGCGGCGCGCCTGGCCGCGGTCGGCTGGTCGGAGTGGCGGCACGCGGTGGCGATCTTCGGCGTGTGCGCGTTCGCGGCCCTGGCGCTCGAGCGGCTGGGCTACCGCGTGACGATGGTGGCGGCGCTCGCGTTCCTGGTCGGCGGCGTCGAGCGCCGGGGCGTGGTCTTCACGCTCGTGTTCGCGCTCGCGCTGGCGCTCGGAACCTTCTTCGTGTTCGACACGGTGCTCCGCGTCCCGCTCCCGCGCGGGCCCCTCCGGTTCTGATGCTCGAGACGCTCGCGAACCTCGGGCTCGGCTTCTCGGTCGCGCTCTCGCCCCCGGTCCTCCTGTACGCGTTCATCGGCACGGTGGTCGGCACGCTGGTCGGCGTGCTCCCGGGGGTGGGTCCGCTCGCGGGCATCAGCCTGCTCCTGCCCGCGACGTACGGGCTCGACGCGACGCGCGCGATCGTGATGCTCGCGGGGATCTACTACGGCGCGATGTACGGCGGCTCGACGACCTCGATCCTCATGCGCATCCCCGGCGAGGCCGCGTCGGTCATGACGTGCATCGACGGCTACGCGATGGCGCGCAAGGGGCGCGCGGGCGCCGCGCTCGCGATCGCCGCGGTGGGCTCGTACGTCGCGGGGACGGCGAGCATCGTGGCCCTCATGTTCCTCGCGCCGCCGCTCGCCGGGCTCGCGCTGCGGTTCGGCCCGCCCGAGTACTTCGCGCTCCTGCTGCTCGGCCTCCTGGTTCTCGCCTACATGAGCGGCGGGTCGATGCTCCGGGCGCTGGCGATGGCGGCGCTCGGCCTGCTCTTCGGCATGGTCGGCATCGACCAGATGTCGGGCTACTTCCGCTTCGCCTACGGCGTCGTCGAGCTGGGCGACGGCATCGGCATCGTACCCGTGGCGGTCGGCCTCTTCGGCCTCGCCGAGATCCTGGCCACGGCCGGCCAGCCGACGCCGCCCGCGGTGATCAAGCCCAGGCTCCGCGAGCTCCTGCCCTCGCGGCGGGAGTGGGGCGAGTCGGCGGCGCCGATCGGGCGGGGCACGGTGCTCGGCTTCCTCATCGGCGTGATCCCGGGCTCGGCGCACATCATATCGAGCTTCGTGTCGTACGCGATCGAGCGCAAGCTCTCGAAGCGGCCGGAGGAGTTCGGGAAGGGCGCCGTGGCGGGCGTCGCCGGCCCGGAGTCGGCCAACAACTCGGCGACGTCCGGCGCGTTCGTCCCGATGCTCGCCCTCGGCGTGCCCTCGGGCCCGATCCCCGCGGTGATGCTCGCGGCCATGATGGTCCATGGCGTGTCGCCGGGGCCGTTCCTGATCAAACAGCAGCCCGAGCTGTTCTGGGGATTCATCGCGTCCATGTACGTGGGCAACCTCGTGCTGCTGATCCTGAACCTCCCGCTCGTCGGCCTCTTCGTGAACCTGCTCCGGGTGCCGTACCCGATCCTGTACCCCTCGATCCTCGTCTTCTCCGTCCTCGGCGTCTACGCCGTGAACGGCAGCGTCGTGGACGTCTGGATCATGCTGCTCATGGGCGCGCTCGGCTACGTGCTCCGCAAGCTCGACTTCGAGACGGCGCCGATCGTGCTCGGCGTCGTGCTCGCGCCGATGATCGAGATGGCGCTGCGCCAGTCGCTCGCGATGTCCGACGGCCGGTACGCGATCTTCGTGACCCGCCCGATCGCCGCCACGCTGCTCGCGGTGGGAGCCGTCCTGCTGCTGCTGAGCCTCAAGCCGCTCGTCATGCACACGCTCGACTGGCGGGCGCGCCTCGCGCTCGCCGCGAAGAGGGAGGAGCACTCATGACGCTCGCTCGAACCGCCGTGCTGCTGTCGCTGGTTCTCCTTGCCGGCGCGTCGCCGGCCCCCGCGCAGGACGCGTACCCGTCCCGGCCAATCACGCTCGTCGCGCCGTTCCCGCCGGGGGGCGTCGCCGACCTGACCGCGCGCCCGGTCGCGGCCGCGCTCGAGAAGGCGCTCAGGAACCCCGTCGGCGTGGTGAACAAGACCGGCGCCGCCGGTGCCGTCGGCATGCAGTACGTGGCCACGAGCAAGCCGGACGGCTACACGCTGCTGCTGGCGCTCTCGTCGATCTCGATCATCCCGGAGGCGGACAAGCTGTTCGGCCGCCAGCCGGCGTTCACGGTGGACCAGTTCGCGCCCCTCGCGCTGATCTCCGCGGACCCGACGATCCTGGTCGTCCCCGCGGACAAGCCGTGGAAGACGGCGAAGGAGTTCATCGAGGACGCGAAGAAGCGGCCCGGCCAGATCTCGTTCAGCTCCTCGGGCGTCTACGGCACGCTCCACATGGCGATGGAGCTGCTCTCGCACCCGGCCGGGATCAAGCTCCGGCACGTGCCCTACGGGGGCGCGGGGCCGGCGCTCACCGCGATCCTCGGCGGCCACGTGGACGCGCTCGCCTCGGGCCCGGCCGTGGTGCTGCCCCATATACGATCGGGCAAGCTCCGTCCTCTCGCCGGCTGGGGTGACAAGCGCGTGGCCGCGCTGCCGGACGTGCCGACCTTCAAGGAGCTCGGCTACCCGGACGCCGAGTTCTACATCTGGGCCGGCGTTTTCGCCCCGAAGGGCACGCCCGAGCCCGTGCTCGCGAAGCTCCGCCAGGCCCTCCGCCAGGCCGTCGAGGACCCCGACTTCAAGGGCGCGATGGACAAGCTCCAGACGCCCATCGCCTTCAAGCAGGGCGAGGAGTTCCAGCGTTTCTTCGACACCGACGCCCGGCGCCTGGCCGAGGGCGTGCGCCGGGTGGGCAAGATCGAAATCAAGAAGTAGAATTGGCGGCATGGCGATCCTGAAGGTCGCGCGTCTCGGGCACCCGGCGCTCCGGCAGCCGGCCCGACCGGTCCCGCTCGAGGCCATCCGGGCCCCCGAGACGCAGCGGCTCATCGACGACATGATCGAGACCATGCGCGAGTACGACGGCGCGGGACTCGCCGCGAACCAGGTCCACGCGCTCCAGCAGATCTGCGTGATCGAGGTGCAGGGCAACCCCCGGTACCCCGACGCGCCGCAGATCCCGCTCACGGTCGTGATCAACCCGGCGGTGACGCCGCTCACCGATGAGACGGAGGAGGGGTGGGAGGGCTGCCTCTCGGTCCCGGACATGCGGGGCATGGTGCCGCGCTGGACGGCGGTGCGGCTCGAGTGCTGGGACCGCGAGGCGCGCCGGGTCGACGTGATCGCCAAGGACTTCTTGGCGCGGGTCGTCCAGCACGAGACCGACCACCTCCACGGGATCGTCTACCTGGACCGCATGAAGAGCCTCGCGACGCTCGCGCACATCGCCGAGTGGAACAAGCACCGGCTCGGCCCCCGTGAACACGCCGACTGAGGGCGTCCTCGCGGTCGTCTCCGACCTCTTCTTCGTCGCGCGCATCCGGGAGACGGCGCGCCTCGCGGGCGTGCCCGTCGAGTTCGCCCGGACGCCCGAGCAGGTGGAGGCGGCGGTCGCCCGCGGGCCGCGCTTCGCGCTCCTCGACCTGACCGCCGGCTGGGACTACGCGCGCGTGCTCGGCGCGCTCGCCGGCGTGCCCGTGCTCGGCTTCACCACGCACGTGCTCGCGCGGCAGACCGAGCCCTGGCACGCTCGTTGCGCGCGCGTCGTCACCAAGGACGCGCTCACGCAGGAGCTGCCGCAGCTGCTCCGCGGGGGGGTCGGCGCATGACCGCCGGGGAGTTCGTCCGCCGGCTCGACGAGGACGCCGCGAGCCTGCTCGCCCGCCTGGCGCCCGACGACACGCTCAAGCCCGAGGTCGAGGGCGAGCTGACCGTGGTGAACCTCCTCAAGGTCGCGCTCCGGAACGAGGTCGAGGCGACGGAGATCGCGGCGCGCTGGCTCGTGACCACCGACGACCTCGAGGTGAAGCTCGCGCTCGCGCGCCAGGTGGGCGACGAGGCGAGGCACTACCGCCTGATCGCCGACCGGCTGCGCGCGCTCGGCTTCGCCGCGGCGACGTTCGACCCGCTCGCGAAGGGCCCGGGGCCGCTCTTCGGGTATCTTGACACGCTCACGTCCACCGTCGAGCGCGTCGCCGCGGGCCAGTTCACGCGCGAGGCGATCGCCGTCGTCAAGAACCGCCAGTTCATCGCGTTCTGCGAGGCGGCGGGCGATCACGAGACCGCGGCGCTCTACCGGGACGTGATCGAGCCCGACGAGCGCCACCACCACGAGCTGGGCCGCCGGCTCCTGCTGCGCCTGGCGACGACCCCGGCGGCGCAGGAGGCCGCCGGGCGGGCGGCGCGCCGGACGCTCGAGCTGGCCGAGGAGCTGCAGCGCGCGGCGCTCGCCACGGCCGGCATCCACCACGCCCCCGGCTGCTGAGGGGGCCGGCGGCGCGGCCATGGACCCGGTCCTCCGCGCCTTCCGCGACCTGGTCGCCGCCTCGGACGTCGACCTCGCGCGCGCGGCGCTCGCGATCGCCGCGATCGAGCACCCGGACCTCCAGCCCGCCGACCACCTGACGCGCCTCGACGAGCTCGCCGTCCGCTCCGGCGCCGCCTCGGTGCGGGGCGCGCGCGCCCGGCTCGACCGGCTCCGCGCGTTCCTGTTCGCGGAGGAGGGGTTCCGCGGCAACGCCGACGACTACTACGATCCGCGCAACAGCTGCCTCAACGACGTGCTCGACCGGCGGCTCGGCATCCCGATCACGCTCGCGCTCGTGACGATCGAGGTGGGGCGGCGGGTCGGGCTCACGCTCGACGGCATCGGGCTGCCGGGGCACTTCGTCGTGGGCGCGCGGCTCGGCGGCGACGTGGTGCTGCTCGACGCCTTCGGCGGCGGCGCGCTCGTCGACCGCGGCCGCGCCGAGGCGCTGGCCGCGCGCGCGATGGGGCGGGCCGTCAGGCTCCGCGACGCGCACTTCGCGCCGGTTTCCGGAAGGCAGATCGTGGCACGGATGCTGCGGAACCTCCAGGGCGCGTACGCCAGGCGCCGGGCGTGGGACAGGACCCTGGCCGTCGTGGAGCGGCTCCTCGTCGTGGACGGGAAGGCGGCGACCCACGTGCGCGATCGCGGGACCGCGCTCGTCAACCTGGGCCGGCTCCAGCACGGCGCCGCGGAGTGGGAGCGCTACCTCCGCGGCGTGCCGAACGCGACGGACGCCAAGCAGGTGCGTGAGGAGCTGCGGCGCGTCCGCCAGATCCTGGGCGAGCGGAACTGAGCCACGACGCTCTTGAACAGGGCCTCTCCCGGAGTAGACTAGGCGTATGCCGCAGCGACACCCGGTGTTCCGCGCGGTCGCCTGGGTCCTCGTCGTCTCGTTCCTCGCGAGCGCGTGCGCCTCGCGCAGCGTGCCGCCGATCGGCGCGGCCGGCCGGCCCTTCAAGCCCGAGGCCGACGAGCGGCAGCTCTGGGCGCAGGCCGAGAAGGAGGAGGAGAAGCTCCTCAAGCGCGTCAAGGTCTACGACGATCCGCTGCTCGAGGAGTACCTGGGGCGCGTCGGCGACCGCCTCCTGCCGGCCGAGGTGAAGGCCGCGGGCGGGCCGGGCTTCAGGTTCGGCGTCGTGAGCGACCCGACGCTCAACGCGTTCGCGATGCCGAACGGCCGCGTCTACGTGCACACGGGGTTGCTCGCGCGGCTCGACAACGAGGCCCAGCTCGCGATGATCCTGGGCCACGAGACGGCGCACGTCACCAACCGGGACGCGCTGCGCTTCAACCGCGACGCGAGGAACAAGCAGATCCTCTACACGATCCTGAGCGCCGCCGCGTCCATCGGCGTCGCGGTCGCCGCGGGCTCGCGCGCGCGCTCGGGCGACTACGTGGGCGCCGCCGTCCTGAGCCAGACCGCCAACGTGATCCTCGGCGTCGGCCTCCAGCTCGCCGCGATCGCCGCGATCAACGGCTACGGCCGCGACCTCGAGCGCGAGGCGGACGCCGAGGGCATGGAGCGGCTCGTCCGCGCCGGCTACGACCCGAAGGAGGCGCCCAGGGTCTTCGAGCTCCTGCGGAGCGAGTCGAAGGACCGCGGGAGCCTCGAGACGTTCTTCTTCGGCAGCCACCCGCGGCTCACCGAGCGGATCGAGACGACCGGCGAGCTCCTCCGCACGAAGTACGCCGCCGCGGCCGCGGCGCCCAGCACGGTGCGGCGCACCGAGGACTTCGACCTCCGCATGCGCACGGTGGTGCGCGACAACGCGGCGCTCGACATCCGGGCGGGCCGGTTCAAGCTCGCCCAGGAGCAGCTCGACCGCGTGCTCGCGCTCACGCCGCGCGATCCGACGGCGCACCTGCACTACGGCGACCTCTACCGCCTGCAGTCGCAGCGCACCCGGAGCGCGGCCGAGCGCGACGAGCTGGCGAAGAAGGCGCTGGTGAGCTACGAGCGCGCGGCGGAGCTTGACCCGAAGTTCCCCGACCCGTTCCGTCAGCTCGGCTTCCTCTACTACCAGCAGAAGCAGAACGAGCGCGCGCGCGACGCGTTCCGGAAGTACCTCGCGCTCAAGCCCGATGCGCCGGACGGCCGGCGCATCAAGGAATACCTGCTCGAGCTGGACCGCTGAGCCCCGGCGCGCTCCACGGGTGACGGAGGCTGTCGCTCCGTAGTCGTCTTGGCACCGAGCCCGGTCGTCCGGCGCCGGCGGCCGTTCCGGAAGCCCACGGAATTGCACGGCGTCCCCGTCGCTGGCACTCGCCTTGCACTCTGCGAGGAACGCGATCGCTTCGCGATCCGGGAGGCGTGCCATGGCGTGTCCGCGCTGCAAGGCGGCCGAGGTATCGGGCGAGCGGTGTCCGCGCTGCGGCGTGGTGGTCGCGGCCTACCTGGCCGCGCTCGAGAAGATGCGCCGGGCGCCGGGTCACCGGGAGACGGCGCCGGCCGCGCCGGCGGCGCCCCCCGCCGCGCCAGCGCAGCTCGCGTCCGCCCAGCCGTCGGCGACGAACGGCCCTCCGGCGACGAGCAGCGCCCCGGCGACCAACGGCGCCCTGACGGCGGCCGGGGCGCGCGTCGTCCATTCCCTCGCGTTCCGCGGCCGCGGCGGCACGCTGTTCGGCATCCAGATCGTGAACATGCTCCGGGCGCTCCTGACCCTCGGCGTGTACTACTTCTGGGGCAAGGTGAGGGTGCGGCGCTACGTGTTCGGCCAGGCCGAGCTCGGCGGCGACCGGTTCGCCTATCACGGCACGGGCGGCGAGCTCGCGCGCGGGTTCGTGACGGCGATGGTGCTCTTCATCCTGCCGGTGGTCGCGCTCAACCTGCTGCCGCGCCTCCTCGAGGCCGGCCCGGCGGCCGAGGCCGTCGCGCAGTTCCTGGGCTACGTCGTCGTCTCGGTGTTCGTGCCGGTGGCGATGGTCGGCGCGCACCGCTACCGGCTCTCCCGCACCTCGTGGCGGGGGATCCGCTTCGCGTTCCGCGGGCGCACGTGGGACTTCGTCAAGCTCTTCCTGGCGGGCTCGCTCCTCACGACGCTGACGCTGGGTCTCTACTACCCGGTGTTCGACACGCGACGGCGCGCCTTCATGGTGTCCCACGCGCAGTTCGGCAACCGCCGGTTCGGCTTCGACGGGCGGGGCGGCCAGCTCATGCGCCCGTTTCTCCTGGCCCTGCTCCTGACGCTGCCGACGCTCGGGCTCTGCTGGTTCTGGTACGCGGCGCGCAAGCGCCGCTACTTCTGGACGCACACGACGTTCGGCCGCGCCCGCTTCCGCTCGACGGTGACCGGACGGCTGCTCCTCAGCCTCACGCTCGGCAACGTGCTCCTGCTCGCGGTGACGCTCGGGCTCGGCTGGCCGTGGGTGCTCGTCCGCAACGGGCGGTTCGCCTGTGACACCGTGAAGCTCGACGGGGCGCTCGACCTCTCGGGCATCGTCCAGGCGCCGCGGCCCGAGGCCGCCACCGGCGACGCGCTCTCGACCTTCCTCGGCATGGACGTCGGCATCGCGTAGCGATGTCGCTCGTCTTCGGCGCGCACTATCTCGACGGGCGGACCGCCGAGCGCGAGCGCGCGACGGTCCGCGTCGGCGCGGCCGGACTCGAGATCACGCTCGCGGGCGGCGCCACGTTCCGCTGGCCCCTCGGCGCCGTCCGGCAGACCCAGGGGTTCTACGCCGGGGAGCAGATTCGTCTCGAGCGCGGCGGCGCGCTGCCGGAGGTCCTCCTGGTGGAGGATCCAGCCTTCCTGACCGCGCTGCGGCGCGCCGGGACGGCGGGACGGCGGTTCCACGACCCGCGGCGCCGGGGCCTCCGGGTGCTTCTCACGGCGCTGGCCGCGCTCGCCGTCATCGCCCTCGCCGGCGCCTTCCAGGTCTGGGGTGTCCCGGCCGCCTCGGGCGTCGTGGCCTCGCTGGTGCCCGTGGCGTGGGAGGACCGGATCGGCGGCGCGGCGGTCGCCCAGCTCGTGCCGCCGGAGCGGCGCTGTCTCGACCCGACCCTCAACGCCACCGTGGACGCGATCGTCGCCCGGCTGGTCCTGAACGCGCCCGCCACCTACCGCATCCGCGTGACGGTCATGGACAGCCCGGCCGTCAACGCCTTCGCCGCGCCCGGCGGCCACGTCGTGGTCCTGCGGGGGCTGCTCCAGGGCACGCGGACGCCCGAGGAGCTGGCGGGCGTCCTCGCGCACGAGATCCAGCACGTCTACTACCGGCACGGCACCCGCATCCTCGTGCAGCACGCGTCGACGGCGCTCCTGGTGGCCGCGGTCGCCGGCGACGTGAGCGCGCTGACGGCCTACAGCCTGGAGGCCGCGCGGGTCCTCGGCACCCTGCGCTACGCGCGCCAGGCCGAGACGGAGGCCGACGTCGCGGGCTTCCGTATGCTCGTCGCCGCGCGGATCGACCCGTCCGGGATGGTCTCCTTCCTGGAGACGCTCCAGGCGCGCGAGCAGGACCGGCCGGCGGCGCTCGGCTACCTCTCCACGCACCCGGCCGCCGAGGAGCGGGTCGCCACGCTCCGGCGCCTCGCCGCGGAGGTCCGCACGCCCG
>Ga0154364_1052_pt1 | contig 17972 bp, 17 predicted proteins | sample RifGroA2_FD_115892 | JGI IMG/M metagenome (GOLD analysis project Ga0154364, IMG submission 115892) | Candidatus Rokubacteria bacterium GWA2_73_35 | reverse complement strand
CATGGCTCAGGCGAGCCCGAGCAGGCGCACGGCGTTGCCGCCGAGGATGCGCGCCCGGGCCGCATCGCCGAGCGGCAGCGCGCGAAGCGCCTCGACGTTGCCCTTCATGGTTGGCACGCTCGGCCAGTCGGAGCCGAACAGCACCTTGTCGCTCACGCGCTCGAGGTCGGGGAAGTACTCGAGCAGCTTCCGGGGCGGCAGGCCGGCGATCTCCATGTAGACGTTCTCCCGCATCCGCGCGAGCGTGTAGGCGGTGTCGTACCAGAGCGGCCGGCCGCTGTGCGTGATGATCGCGACCAGGCCGGGGAAGTCCACGGCGACGTCGTCGATGTGCAGGGGGTCGCCGTACTTGAGCCGCGAGGCCGGGAAGGCGGACGTGCCCGTGTGCCACGCGACCGGGATTCCCAGTTCCTGGGCCTTCGCGTACACGGGATACAGCATCCGGTCGTTCGGGTAGAAGTAGCTGTACGTCGGGTAGAGCTTGAGGCCGCGGAAGCCCTGCTCGCGCACGAGCCGCTCGAGCTCGCGCGCGGGGTTCTCGACGAGGTACGGGTTGAGGGACGCGAAGGGGATGAGCCGCGGGTGGCCCGCGCAGAGGCGCGCGACGGTCTCGTTGCTCCCGATCGCCGAGGTGATCGGCGCCAGCTCGGCCAGGATCACGCCGTAGTCCACCTCGGCTTCGTCGAGCACGCCCTCGTACGCCTCGCCCGTCGCGTGGCGCTCGACGAACGCGGCGAACGAGCCGTAGGCGCGCGCCATCTCGCGGTCCATGAAGCGGACGAACGAGGGGGGCGCCTGGATCGGCCAGTCGTAGCAGTGGAGGTGGCAGTCGACGACCGGCATCAGCTCACCGGCCAGCGCGGGGCCACCAGCGCCTCGAGCTTCGTCCGGGCGAGGATGCCGGGCGCCCGGCGCCGCGCCTCCTCGACGATCGCCTCCGCGTCGAGCGTGAGCGCGTGCCCGCCCTCGACGAGCACCCGGCCGTCGCAGATCACGGTGTCCACGCTCCGGCCCGTCGCGCTGTAGACGAGGTTCGCGACCGGGTTGTAGAGGGGCTGCCACTCGGGCCGGGCGGTGTCGAAGAGCACCAGGTCCGCGCGGCGGCCCACCTCGAGCGCCCCCAGCTCCTCGCCGCGGAGCGCGCAGCGCGCGCCGTTCACCGTCGCCATCTCGAGCACGCGCTCGGGCGGCAGGACCGCGGCGTCGGTGCGGACCTCCTTGTAGCCGCCGGCGACGAGGAACATCTCCTGGCAGAGGTCCACGACGCCGGAGGAGGCGTGGTCCGAGCCGAGGCCGACGGCGACGCCGGCCTCGAGCAGCTCGGGGACGTGGCCCTCGCGGATGTTGCCGTAGGCGGTGTGGAGGCTCGAGGACGGCGCCGCCACGCACTTGACGTCGTGCCGGCGCAGCAGATCGAGCTCCGCCTCGGTCGCCCAGCCGACGTGGACCAGGAGCACGTTGCGGTCGAGCACGCCGAGGCGCTCGAGCCGCTCGATCTCTGTCACGCCGTGCCGGGCCTGCGAGGACTCCCGCGTGTCGCGCGCGAAGCAGGCGTGGGTCTGGACGCCGACGCCGTGGCGGTCCGCCAGGCGCTTCAGCCCGACGATCAGCCCGTCGGTCGAGTTGTTGAGCCCGCGGAACTGGAGCCACGCGTGGACGCGCCCGCCGTGAGCGCCGTGCAGCTCCTCCACCACCCGCTCGGCGCGCGCGAGGGCCTGCTCCGTCGTCTCGATGAACGCGGGCGGCAGCACGCCCATCGCCGAGGCGGCCACGTCGAAGCTCGAGCGCGCGACCACGCAGCGCACGCCCGCGGCGCCCGCGACCTCGGCCGTGAGGCGCGGCTGGTAGTTGCCTGCGTCGATGAACGTCGTCACGCCGTTCGTGAGCAATTCGAGCACGCAGAGCCGGATCGAGGCGAGCGCGTCGGCCTCGTCGAGCGCCGCCTCGTAGGGGTACATGCGCTCGAAGAGGAAGCGCTTGCTTCCGACCTCGTCGGCGAGCCCGCGGCTCATCTGGAACGTCGTGTGGATGTGGCTGTCCACGAGCCCGGGCGTCACGACCTTGCCGCGGGCCGAGATCACGCGCTGCGCCGGGTGGTCGCGGGCGATGTCGTCGGTCTTGCCGACGGCGACGATCCGGCCGTCGGCGACGGCCACGGCGCCGTCGCGGAGGATCCGCCGCTCGCGGTCCAGGGTGAGGAGCCAGTCGGCGCCCTCGACGCGGAGGTCGGCCATGGCTCAGATCGTCGTGTAGCCGCCGCTCACGCTGACGGTCTGGCCGGTGATCCAGGAGGCCAGGTCGGAGGCGAGGAAGGCGACGAGCGGCGCGATGTCGTCGGGGCGGCCCAGGCGCTTGATCGGGTAGGCCTGCAAGATCCGCTCGCGGTTGGCCTCCCAGAAGCTCCGGTCGGCGTGGCCCGTCTCGACCCAGCCGAAGGTCACCGCGTTCACCGTGATGTTGGCGCGCCCGAGCTCGCGCGCGAGCGTGCGCGTGAGGGAGAGCACGCCCCCGCGCGCCGCCGCCGTGATGCTGAGCTGCGCCTGGCCGACGCGTGCCGAGTCGCCGGCGATGTTGACGATCCGGCCCCGCTGGCGCTCGACCATCCCCGGGGCGATCGCGTGGCAGCAGTTGAGCACGCCGTAGAGGCCGATGTCGATCTGCGCGGGCCACTCCTCGGGCCGGGTCTCGAGGAAGAACTTCCGGCGGACCATGCCCGCGTTGTTGACGAGGACGTCGATCGGGCCGAGCTCGGCCGCGACGCGCTCGGCCATGCGCCGGACGGCCGCGTAGTCCGTCACGTCCGCCTCGATGGCGACCGCGCGGCTCCCGCCCTGGCGGATCTCCGCCGCGGCCGCCTCCGCCTCGTCCCGCGACTTCGCGTAGTTCACGGCGACCGCGGCGCCCTCGCGCCCGAGCACCAGCGCGATTTCGCGGCCGATGTCCCGCCCGGCGCCCGTCACCAGCGCCACCTTGCCCGCGAGCCCCAGATTCATGTTCCCCCCGCGATTCTTCGGAAGAGCCGCTCGGGCGTGACCGGCAGCTCGTCGATCTCGACGCCCAGATCGGACAGCGCGTCGGCCAGGGCGTTGGCGAGCGCCGCGGGCGCGCCGATCGTCCCGCCCTCGCCCATGCCGCGGAAGCCGCCGAGCGTCGTCGGCGAGGGCGTCTCGATGTGGTGCACCTCCATCGCGGGCACCTCGCTGGCGGTCGGCACCAGGTAGTCCATCAGCGTGCCGGTGAGGAGCTGGCCCGCGCCGTCGTAGACGACCTCCTCGAGGAGCGCCGCGCCCACGCCCTGGGCGACGCCGCCGTGCACCTGGCCGTCCACGACGAGCGGGTTGATGATCCTGCCGCAGTCCTCGGTCACGAGGTAGCGGAGGATCCGCACACCGAAGGTCTCGCGGTCCACCTCGACGACGGCCATGTGGGTCGCGTTCGACGCGGTGCCGTAATAGGGGTCGTAGAAGCGCGTGGCCTCGAGCCCGGGCTCCAGGCCCCGCGGCAGCCGCCGCACGCCGCCGTAGGCCGCCCGGGCGATGTCGCGCACGCTCACGTGCCGGTCGCCGAGGCCGCGCACCGCGACGCGGCCGTCCTGCACGACGAGGTCGACCGGGTCGGCCTCGAGCAGGTGCCCGGCGACCTTCAGAATCTTCTCGCGCACGTCGCGGCTCGCCAGGATGCCGGCGCCGCCCGCGAGCACGGTGCTGCGGCTCGCGTAGGTGCCGGTGCCGTAGGGCGAGAGCGCGGTGTCGCCGTGGACCACGCGCACGGTCTCGAGCGGCACGCCGAGCTCGTCGGCGACGACCTGCGCGAGCGTCGTCTCGAGCCCCTGGCCGTGAGAGGCGACGCCGAAGATCGCCGTCACCGTGCCCGACGGGTCCACGCGGATCGTCGCCGCCTCCGTCCCGGTGGGCACCGGCATCCCCGGCGAGACCGTGATCGCCGAGCCGATCCCCGTCAGCTCGACGTACGAGGCGACGCCCACGCCGACCCAGCGCCCGCTCGCGCGAGCCCGCGCGGCCTCGGCGCGCGCGGCCTCCCAGCCGAGCGCCTCGCGCGAGCGGAGCATGGTCTCGGTGAACGAGGCCTTGTCCCAGACGATGCCCGAGGGCGACTTGTAGGGGAAGTCGCCGTCCCGGATGAAGTTCCGCAGGCGGATCTCCGTCGGGTCCAGCCCGAGCCGGCGCGCGGCGCGGTCGAGGAGCCCCTCCATCACGAACACCGCCGGCGGGCGCCCGACGCCGCGGTACGGTCCCATCGGTGCCTTGCACGTCGTGATCCCGCGCGTCCGGCCGCGGTAATGCTCGACGCGATAGGGGCCCGGCAGGAACGAGATCGTCTGCACGGGCTCGATCGCGGCCGTCCAGGGATAGATCGAGTAGGCGCCGACGTCGGCCATGACCTCGGCGCGCAGGCCCACGATCGTCCCGTCGGCGGCCACGCCCAGCTCGGCCTCGACGATCTCGTCCCAGGCCTGCGAGGTCGCCAGCAGGTCCTCGCGCCGGTCGCCGGTCCACTTCACCGGGCGGCCGAGCCGGCGCGCGAGCACGCAGACCGCGATCTCCTCCGGGTAGAGCGAGGCCTTCGCGCCGAAGCCGCCGCCCACGTCGGCGGCGACCACGCGGATCAGGTGCTCGGGCACGTCGAGGAGGTCGGCGAGGATGTCCCGGACGAGCCCCGGGCACTGCGCCGAGGAGCGGAGCGTCAGGGCGCCGGTGCCGCCCGCGTACTCGGCGAGCGCCCCGCGGTTCTCCAGGCAGACCGCCGTGTGCCGGTGGAAACGGAAGCGCTCGCGCACGACCAGGTGGGCGCCCGCGAGCGCCCGGTCCACGTCGCCCCGCGCGAACTCGCGCGCGAGCAGGAGGTTGTCGCCCGCCTCCTCGTGGAGCACGGGCGCGCCGGGGGCGAGCGCCTGCTCCAGGTCGGCGACGGCGGGCAGAGGCTCGTAGTCCACGACGATCAGTTCGGCGGCGTCCTCGGCCAGGTACCGGCTCTCGGCCGCGATCACCGCGACGGCCTCGCCCGTGTAGCGCACCGTGTCCTGCGCGAGCGCGGGGAAGGACGTCACCTTGTAGGCGGGCATTCGCGAGCCGGCGCGGACGGGCTTGCAGTCGCGCGCCAGGTCCTCGCCGGTCAGCACGGCCGCCACGCCCGGCAGCGCGCGCGCCGCCTCCACGTCGATGCGGACGATGCGCGCGTGGGCGTGCGGCGTCCGGAGGAACGCCGCGTGGAGCATCCGCGCGGGCCGGTGGTCGTCGACGTAGCTTCCCTGCCCCGTCAGGAGGCGGGGGTCCTCCCGGCGCGGCACGCGCGCGCCTACGAGCTTCGGCGCCGCGGGCGCGCTCACCGCGTGCGCCCGCTAGCGATCGCCGCCGGGCGCGCGCGCCGCGGCCCGCACGGCGTTGAGGATGCCCTGGTAGCCGGTGCAGCGGCAGAGGACCGCGGAGATGCCCTCGCGGATCTCCGCGTCGCTCGGCGCCGGGTTCGTGCGGAGCAGGTCGAGCGCGGTCATGAGCATGCCCGGCGTGCAGAACCCGCACTGGAGCCCATGGTGCTCGCGGAAGGCCTCCTGGAGCGGGTGGAGCTTGCCGTCCTTCGCGAGCCCCTCGACCGTCATGAGCTCCGCGCCGTCGGCCTGCACCGCGAGCATGATGCAGGAGCGCGCCGCCTGGCCGTCGAGGAGGATCGTGCACGCGCCGCAGATCCCGTGCTCGCAGCCGACGTGCGTGCCCGTGAGACCGAGGTCCTCGCGGAGGAAGTCCACCAGGAGCTTGCGCGGCTCGCAGCGCCCCTCGCGCTCGACGCCGTTGACCCTGAGGCGGACGCTGACGAGGTCAGCCACGGGCGACTCCGAGCGCCCGCGTGAGGGCGCGCCGGGTGAGGACGCCGGTGAGGTGGCGGCGGTAGTCGGCCGAGGCGTGGATGTCCGCGTCGGGGCTGACCAGCTCGGCCGCGCGGCGCGCCGCGGCGTCGAGCGCCTCCGCGCCGAGGCCGTCGCGCTCCAGGATCTCCTCGGCGGCGCGCAGGCGCAGGGGCACGGGGCCCGTGCCCGCCGTCGCCAGGCGGGCGAGCGTGCAGCGCTCGCCCTGGCGCGCGACGACGCACGCGATCGCGACGATCGCGAAGTCGCCCTGGCGCCGCGCGAACTCCTCGAGCGCCGAGCCGGCGCCCGCGGGCGTCGCGGGCAGGTGCACCTCGACCAGGATCTCGTCGGGCTCGAGGCTCGTCGTGAGGTAGGTCTTGAAGAGGTCCTTCGCTCCGATCACGCGCTCGCCCCGGGGGCCGCGGGCGACGACCTCGCCCTCGAGCGCCGTCAGCACGGCCGGGTACTCGGCCGAGGGGTCCGCGTGGGCGATCGAGCCGCCGATCGTGCCGCGCGTGCGGATCGGCAGGTGGGCGACCCAGCGCGTGGCCTCGGCGAGGAGCGGTACGCGCGCCTTGACCACCGGCGAGAACTCGATGGTCCGCTGGCGCGTCATCGCGCCGAAGCGGACCTGGCCATCCGCCTCCCGGACCCAGGCGAGCGACGGGATCCGGTTCAGGTCCACGAGCGCGGCCGGCCGGCTCAGCCGGAAGTTGAGCAGCGGCATCAGGCTCTGGCCGCCGGCGAGGAGCTTCGCGTCGCCGCCGTAGCGGCCGAGCAGCGCGAGCGCCTCGTCCACGGTCGTCGGCGCGTGATAGTCGAACTTCGGAGGCTTCATGTCTTCCGTGCCTTCTGGATCATCGCGTGGAGCTTCGAGGGGGTGATCGGCAGCTCGGTGATCCGGATCCCGAGCGGGGCGAGCGCGTCGCTCACCGCGTTGGCGACGACCGCCGGCACGGTCATCGAGGAGGACTCGCCGAGCCCCTTCGAGCCGAGCGGCGTCAGCGGCGAGGGCGAGACGACGTGCGCGATCTCGATCGTCGGCGCCTCGCACGCCGTGGGCACCAGGTAGTCCATGAACGTCGCGGTGAGGCACTGCCCGTCCTCGTCGTACTGGAGCTCCTCGTACAGCGCGCCCCCGAGGCCGTGGAGCGCGCCGCCGTAGATCTGCCCCTCGGCGATCATCGGGTTGATGATCGTCCCGGCGTCGTGGACCGTGACGTAGCGGAGGATCCTGATCGCGGCGGTCTCCGGATCCACCTCGACCGCCATGATCTCGGCGATGAACCCGTAGGTGTTCGAGGAGTTCACGCGGTCCTCGGCGTCCACCGCCCGGGCGACGTCGAACCCGAAGACCGCCGTCGCCTGGAGCCCCGGCTCCATCCCGGCGGGGAGCGACTCCGTGTTCCAGTGGGCGCGGCCGGCCAGGTCCTTGACGGAGTAGGACGGCCCCTTGCCCCGCTTCGGGCGCACGGCGCCGTCGCGGAACTCGAGCGAGTCGGGCGGCAGGTCCATCAGGTGGGCGGCGTACGCGACGAGCTTCGCCTTGAGCTTGCGCGCGGCCAGCGCGACGGCGCTGGTGCCGACCGAGCCGAAGCGGCTCGAGTACGTGCCCGAGGAGATCGACCACACGCGCGTGAACGTGTCCATCTCGTCCACGACCGTGACGTCCTCCGGCACGGACCCCAGCTCGTCGGCGACGATCTGCGCGACGATCGTCTGGTGGCCCTGCCCCTGCGGCGTCGTGGCGAGGATCGCGAGCACGCGCCCGAGCGGGTCCACCTTGACCGTCGCCGAGTCCACCGCGCCCGACTTCGGCAGGTACTCGGGCTTGGCGCGGAACTGAGGGTCGAGCGCCGTCGCGACGTAGCCCATGTTCGAGACCGACGGATCCACGGCGAGCGCGACGCCGACGCCGAAGTACCGGCCGGCCGCCCGCGCCCGCGCCTGCTCGCGCCTGAGCTCGTCGTACCTGGCGAGCTGAACGGCCTTGTCCAGCGCCGCCGGGTAGTCGCCCGAGTCGTAGAGGCCGCCCGTCGGCGTGCGGTACGGGAACGCGCCGGCCGGGATCAGGTTCCGGCGGCGCACCTCGACCGGGTCCAGGCCGAGCGTCGCCGCGAGCCGGTCCATCATGCCCTCGGTCTCGAAGTAGAGGTGGCCGCAGGCGTAGCCGCGGTTCGGCCCCGTGAGGCACTTGTTGGTCATGACGGTGGAGGCGTCGACCTCCAGATGCTGGAACCGGTACGGACCGACGAAATTCCCGGTCGGACGAAAGCTGCAGCCCGGTTCGGGGCTCCGGATGTAGCCCCCGACATTATCGAGCCACTTGAAGCGCATCCCGAGGACCGTGCCGTCCTTCCGCGCGGCCAGCTCGCGGTAGGCGACGCGGTCGGTGCCCGTCGAGGAGGCGAGCAGGTGCTCGCGGCGGTCCTCGATCCACTTGACCGCGACGCCCGTGAGCTTCGAGGCGAGCGCGACCAGCGCGATGTACGGGTAGATGAGCGACTTGATCCCGAACGAGCCGCCGATGTCCGGGGGCACGATGAAGCGGAGCCGGTTCTCCGGCAGGCCGAGCACGCGCGCCGTGAGCGGATGCATGATGAACGGCCCCATGAAGTTCGACCACACCGTGCACACGCCGTCGAGCGCGTCCCAGCGCGCGATCACGCCGTACGTCTCGATCGGCGTCGAGCCGTACTTCGGGAACCTGAACCGCTCCTTCAGCACCACCTCGGCGTCCCGGAACGCGCGATCCGGGTCGCCGTACACGAGCCGCCGGTTGTTCGCGAGGTTCGTGCCCACCGTCTCGTGGAGCACGGGGGCGTCGGGCTCGAGCGCGCGCTCGGGGTCCACGACCGCGGGCAGCGGCTCGTACCGCACCTGGACCAGCTCGGCGGCGTCCTCGGCGACGTAGCGACTCCGCGCGACGACGACCGCGACCGGCTCGCCGACGAAGCGCGCCTTGTCGGTGGCGGCGCAGTAGTAGTGGACGGGCGCCGTGACGCCGACCGAGAAGGGCTTGCTGTGCCGGGCGACGTCGGCGCCGGTGATCACGCCGACGACGCCGGGGAGCGCGCGCGCCGCCTCGAGGTCGTAGCCGAGGATGCGGGCGTGGGCGTGGGGCGAGCGGACGATCGCCGCGTGGAAGAGGTTGCCGACGGGCGGGTGGTCGTCGATGTAGGTCCCGCGCCCGGTGAGGAGCCGGGCGTCCTCGACCCGCCTGACCGAGCGCCCGATCCACCGCTGGCCGGCCCCGCCGGAGGGCGCCGTCACAGCCGCCGCTCCGTGATCACCCAGAGCACCTTCGCGCGCCTGGCGCCCGGGTTCGCCCAGCGGTGGTCCACGCCGCCGTCGAGGTAGGCGCTGTCGCCCGCCCGCAGGTGGTACGTCTGGCCGCCGTACACGACGTCGATGGCCCCCTCGATCACGTAGCAGAGCTTCATCTCGCCCGGCTCGACCACGATCTTGTCGCCGGCGCCGGAGGCCTGGCGCGGCCCGAGGCTCGCGACGACCGCCCGGATCTTCCCGCGGACGAGGCCCGCGGCCAGGATCGTCCAGCGCTCGGAGGCGCCGTCGAAGGTGAGGCGCGCGTGGTCGTTCTTCCGCACGACCTTGATGCGCTCCGTCAGGCGCTCGTCGAAGAAGTGGGCGAGCGGCACGCCGAGCACGCCCGCGAGCTTGCGCAGCGTGTTGAGGGAGGCCGACGTGCGCCCCCGCTCGATCTGGGACACGAGGCTCGGCGTCACCCCGGCCTTCTCGCCGAGCTGACGCTGCCTGAGCCCCACCGCCCGCCGCGCCTCCCGGAGCCGCGCCCCGACGCTCACCGACCCTCCTCCGCGGCCCCGCCGCGGGGACAGTATTAGTTAATTCCCCCGCGTGTTGTCAAGAGGCCCGGGTTAAGAAATACTTCTTTCGCGGCGGCCGCCAGCCCACGAAAATGAGCCGTCGGTCCTATTGCCGCCCGCGCGCGCCGGCGCCGAAACTGGGCCCGACGACGCAGCCACGGAGGTGACACGATGCCCGCGATGACGCCCTCGGTCGCGATCGCCAGGTTCCTCGAGGCCGCGGGGACCGAGTTCTTCTTCGGCGTCGTCGGCCACGGCAACTGGGCCCTGCTCGACGCGCTCGACCGCACGCGGATCCGCGGCGTGCGCACGCGCTCGGAGGACCACGCGGTCCACATGGCGGACGGCTACTGGCGGACGACGCGCCGCCCGCCCCCGGCCGTCGTCGTGGCGAGCGGCGGTCCCGGCGCGACGAACCTGATCCCCGCGCTCGCCGAGGCCTACTACTCCTCCGTCGCGCTCGTCGCGCTGATCGGCGCCGGGCCGAGCCAGTGGTTCGACCGCGGCGGGATCCAGGAGGCCTACCGCTCGGGGCCCGAGGAGTGGATCGCGCTGGCCAAGCCCGTGACGAAGCGCGCGGTGCTCGTGAACCGCCCCGACACGGCGCTCGAGATGTTCCTGCGCGCCTACAAGGACGCGATCACGGGCCGGCCCGGCCCCGTCCTCGTCCAGGTGCCGTTCGACATCCAGGCGACGCCGACCGAGATCCGCGAGATCCCCGACCCGCGCGCCTGGACGCACGTGCACCCACCCGCGCCGGCGCCCGAGGCCGTCGCGGAGGCCGCGGCGCTGCTCGCGGGCGCGCGGTGCCCGCTCGTCGTCGTCAGCAGCGGGATCGCGAGCGCCCGCGCCTGGGACGAGCTCCGCGCGCTGGCCGAGGAGTTCGCCCTGCCCGTCTGCACCACGTTCGCGGGCAAGGGCGCGTTCCCCGAGGACCACCCCTGCTACGTCGGCGTCGCGGGGCGCTTCGGCGACGAGCACAGCGTGGAGGCCGCGCGCGCGTGCGACGTCCTGCTCTCGATCGGCAACCGCTTCACCGACCTGACGACGGCCGGCTGGACGATCTACGACATCCCGAAGACTACGCGCCTGATCCAGGTGGACATCGACCCCGGCGAGATCGCCCGCGTCTACCCGGTCGCAGTCGGCATGATGGCCGACGCGCGCCAGGCGCTCCTGGCGCTCGCCCCGGCGCTCCGCGCCCGCGGCTACCGCGGCGAGGGCAACCGCGCCTGGCTCGAGCGGATCGCGGGCTGGCGGCGCGCGTGGGAGGCGAAGGTGGCGCCCATGCGCGAGAAGCCGGGGCCGCCCCTCGACTACGCGCCGCTCCTCGACGAGGCCGCGCGCGCGGTGCGGGACGTGGACCCCGAGACCTCCGTGCTCTTCGACACCGGGCAGATCCTCTGCTACGGCCCGAGCTTCTTCCGCGCCGCCTCGCGCCACGTCCACACGAACAACGGCCACTTCATCCGGATGGGCTGGAGCGTCCCCGCGCTCATCGGCGCCCGGCTCGCGAACCCCGGGCACCCGGCCCTCGCCTTCACCGGCGACGGCTCGTTCATGATGACGGGCACCGCGATCGCCACGGCGGTCGAGCAGGGCCTGCCGGTCGTCTGGCTCGTGTTGAACAACCGCTCGATGGTCTTCGAGCGCCGGATGGACCGCTTCTACGACCGGCACGTGTTCTGCGACTACCGGATCGAGCGCACGGGCGAGCCGTGGAACCCAGACCTCGTGGCGATGGCCGAGTCCATGGGCGCGCGCGGCATGCGGCTCAGCAAGCGGAGCGAGGTCCACGCGGTCGTCTCGGAGGCGCTCCGCCACCCGGGCCCCGTCGTCGTGGACGTGGACATGGACCCGGCCTCGCCGGTCTACAACCCCGTCACGTTCCGTTACGCGAGCGACTTCCACGAGCGGGGGCTCGCGGCGCCGCCCTTTTGACTTCATGGGGGGCTCCGGGCGCCCCCCAACGCCTCAGCGCGGCTTGACGAGGAAGTCGGCGCGGCGGTTCCGGGACCAGCAGGCCTCGGTCTTCTCGGTGCAGACCGGGCGCTCCTCGCCGAAGCTCAGGATCGCGATGCGGTCGGCCGCGACGCCCTGCGAGACGAGGAAGTTCCGCGCCGACCGGGCGCGGCGCTCGCCGAGCGCGAGGTTGTACTCCTCGGTGCCGCGCTCGTCGGCATGCCCCTGGATCAGCACGCCCATCTCCGGGCGGGCCTTGAGCCACTCGGCGTTGGCCCGGAGGATCTCCGCGTCGGCCGGCCGGATGTCGTACTTGTCGAAATCGAAGTAGACCGGCTTCACCTCGGGGATCTCGGCGAAGTCCCTCGGCGCGGGCCGGGCCGTCGCGGCCGGCGGCGCCGGCGTCGGGGCGACGGGCGCCGGCGGCTTCGGCGCCTCGGGCGCGGAGGGCGCCGGCGCAGGGGCGGCAGGCGCCGGCGCGGGGGCCGGCGGGGGCGCGGCAGCGACCGGCGCAGGCGCTCTCACGCGCCACAGCTCGAGGATCACGGGCGGCCTGGCGTCGCGCACGCTGCCGACCATGCGGTCGCCGTCCACCCGAAGGTCGAAGATGAACAGGCGGCCGTCGACCGCCTCGCGCATGACGACCTCGTTGCCCGACACCTCGAACTCCACCTGCGAGCCCCAGGCCCCATCGAGCCGCACGACCTCGGGGATCGACTCGGCGGCCAGCGTGCCGGACATCACGATGCGCCCGCTGCCTCGCGAGCCTTGCTGGGTCAGCTCGGCCGTCACCTCGTCCTTGCGGGGCGCGTCCTCGATGCCGAAGCCCCGCCAGATTCCGCGCCACTTGCCGGAGATGTCCACGGTCGGCGGAGACACCGGCTTCGGCGCGGCGGCGCAGCCGGTCGTCACGAGCGCAGCGACGGTCAAGAGGACCAGGAGCCCACGCATGTGCGCCTCCTCCGTCCCAGGGTATCACTTCTGGGTGAGAAGCCTGCTACGGCGCAGAGCCCGGGGGCGGCGCCGGCCCGGGTCGCCGTCCTTGACGAGGAGCCCGAGGCTCACGCACGCGGTGAGCAGCGCGCGCAGGCGGCACGGCGCGATCCCCATCTTGCGCGCGAGCGCGTCGGCGTCCTTTGGCCCGTCCGCGACGCGGCTGAACACGTCGAGGTGGAGCGCCGCGAACAGTACCTTGGAGGCCATGAAGCCGTAGGCCACCCTGGCGATCTCGCGCACGTCGCGGAGCGGCTCCATCCTGCCCTCCCCCGGCCCAGCGCGCTCCGGCCGCCCACCTTGCGACAGGCGCCATGACAAGGCGAGCGCCCGGGCTCCTCCCCGCGCGCCGTGACAACGGCCGGCGTCGGTGGTAGTGTCACGGGACCTTTCGTCGGGGGGGAGCCGAGAGCCGCGTGAAGCGCCCGCCGCTGGTGGTGATCCTGGTGGCCGTCCTCGTGATCGCGCTGGGCGAGACCGCCGGCGCGGCCATGGCGCGGCTCCGCCTGCCGATCCAGCGCTTCGCCGCCCAGCGCATCGACGCCAACCGGGCGGCCCACGGCCTGTCGGGCTCGGCCGAGTACGACGACGAGGTCCGCGCGCGGACGGTCTTCTTGAGCGAGGCCGGGCTCTCCTTCTTCCACACCCACGCCGAGGGACTCGGCCTCGTCCTGCTGTTCACGGGCACGCTCGTGGCGAGCGCCGTCGCCGGGCGCCGCGCGCGCGGGCTCCTCTACCTGCTGCTCTCGCTCGGCGCCCTCTTCCCCGCGGGCTACCTGGTTTACGGCCTCGCCGTCCTCGAGCTGGGCCGCGACGCGGGCGTGGAGCTGGCGGAGCGCTGGGTCCTGACGGGGCTCGGCAGCCTGGCGATCCTGGGCCTCCTCGGCCTCGGCGCCGCGCTCGCCACCGGGCGGAGGCGCCGGTGACCGCCGGCGACGCCTGGCGCCTGCCGCCGCGCGGGGTCCTGCTGGTGGCGGTGGTGCTGATCGTGCTCGCCGAGGTGGGCGGGGCGTCGATGGCCCGCTTCAAGCTCCCGCTGGCGCGCTGGGCGCGCGACGCCATGCTGGCGCGGCCGGCCGTCCACGGCCTCGTCGGCGTCCGCGACGTGGACGAGCGGATCCTCGACGAGGCGCTCGTGAAGTTCGACGCCGGCCTGCGCCTCTTCCATCTCCACGCCGAGGGGATGGGGTTGGTGATCCTGGCCACGACCTCCGTGGCCGCGACCCTCGCGGGGGCGGGCGGCGGGCGGCTGCTGATCGCCCTTCTCACGGTGGGCGGTGCGGGGTATCCTCTCGGCTACCTGCTGTGGAGCGTCCTGATCCCGTATCGCGGGATCGAGGGGGGCAAGACGATCGCGGAGTGGGTCGTGTGGATGCCCTTCGGCGGCGCGGCGATCGTCGCGCTCTGGTGGCTCGCCGGCCTCGTCGCCCTCAGGATGGCAGGGCGATGGCGCGCCTGATCGGGGGTGTCGGAGCGCGTCTGGTCGGGCGTGTCGGAGCCACGCGCTTCGTTCTCAGGCCACCCACGGTCGTCGCCGTCCTCGCGGCCCTCGCTCCAGTGGTCCTCGCGACGACAATCGCCCCCGCCGCCGCGCACCACGTCGGCACCTACACGCCGCAGGACAACGCGGTCAGCGCCGGCTTCAAGCAGGTCAAGTTCGCGCTCGAGGCGGGCCGGGCGGACGTCGCGCTCGCCCTCTTCGAGCGCGGCGCGCTGCGCCGGGAGATGCAGGCGCAGGCGGCGGCGCTCCCGCCGGCGCTCGAGGCCCGCACCCTCGCCGCCCTCCGGGCCGGCGACGCGCGCGAGGTCGAGGGCCACCTCGCGGTCTTCTTCTCCGCCCTCGCCCGGGACCTCGCCCTCGAGGCGGCGCGGCAGCTCGGCCGGCCCGGCGTCCGGCCTCCGGACGCGGCGGCGACCGGCTCGAAGTTCCTCGAGGCGATCTGGCGCTACTACAACCTGATCGACTTCGCCGTGTCGACGCGCGACAGCAAGCGCTCGGCCGCCATGCGCCTCGCGCTCGACGATGCGGAGACCTACGCCAGGACCGCGGCCGCCCCGGACCGGCTGCGCGCGTCCCTCGGGCAGATCGCACAGATCCTCACCGACGTCATCGAAGCGTCAACCCCGTCAAGGAGGAACCCATGAAGCGCGTCACCTCGCTCGCTCTGCTCGTGGCGGTCGCGCTCGCCGTCTTCCTCGCCGCGCCCGCCGTGGCCCAGCAGAAGGTTGTGAAGATCGGCGACCTGGGCTCGAAAGTCGGCGTCTTCGAGGGGTACGGGAAGTACCAGTCCATGGGCATCCAGCTCGCCGTGGAGGAGATCAACGCGAAGGGCGGCGTCCTCGGGCACAAGATCGAGGTGATCGCCGAGGACGACGACACCAAGCCCGCGCCCGCGGTCCGCAAGGCCGAGAAGCTCATCCTGCAGGACGGCGTGAAGCTCATCATCGGCGCGGTGTCCAGCGGCTCGACGATGGCGGTCATGGACGTCACCAAGAAGTACAAGACGATCCACTGGAACTCCGTCTCGTGCGCCGAGTTCATGCGGACGACCAAGTTCCACAAGTACTACTTCTCCAACCAGCCCGACTCGCGGCAGCAGGCCAACGGCCTGGCCAAGTACATCCTCGACAAGATGGGCAAGAAGGTCTACATCTTCTACACCGACTACGCGATGGGGCAGTCGGACGGCCGGCAGTTCAAGACCGCGCTCGAGCGGCTCGGCGGCGAGGTCGTCGGGGTCGCGGGCGCGCCGCTCGACACGAAGGACTTCAGCCCGTGGTTCGGCGCGATCAACGCCTCCGGCGCCGACGTCCTGTTCCTGGCCTTCGCCGGCACGGACTCGCTGCGGCTGATGACGCAGCTCCACTCCTTCGGCATGACCAAGAAGTACAAGCTCGCCGGGATCGACTGCTTCCTGCTGCAGCAGGATCTGGCCGCGATCGCCGAGCCGATGGAGGGCTTCGTCCAGCTCAACCACTTCTCGGCATACAACCCGGACCCGAACATGCAGGCGTTCAACCAGAAGTTCAAGAAGAAGTTCGGCGTGGACGCCAACATCGCGGCCGGCGCCTACGACGCGGTGTACTTCTGGAAGACGGCGGTCGAGAAGGCCGGGAGCTTCGACTCGGACAAGGTCTCCGCGGCGCACGAGGGCCTGTGCACCGACGCGACGCACATCGGCCGGCAGTGCATCCGCACGGAGGACCACCAGGTCGTGATGGACATGCACCTCTACCGCGTCGAGAAGGGCAAGAACATCCCGATCGCGCGCATCGACGGCAAGGACGCGATCGGCGCGGCCATGGTGGGCCAGGATCCGCTGAAGGGCTTCACCTGGGAGATCAAGAAGAAGTAGGCCCGGCACGGGGTGGACTACCTCGTCGCGGTCCTGCTGCCGCAGCTCCTGCACGGCTTCGTCTTCGGGGCCGCGCTGGGGCTGCTGGCGCTCGGCCTGACCGTGATCTTCGGGCTCCTGGGGGTGATGAACTTCGCCCACGGCGAGCTGTACATGCTCGGCGCCTACGCGGGCATCGTGGTGATCGGGGTCACCCAGTCGTTCTGGGTGGCCCTGGTCGTCGCGCCCATCCTGGTCGGGGTGCTGGGGGCGCTCACCGAAGCCACCATGCTCCGGCCCCTCTACCGGCGCGAGCCTCTCTACGGCCTGATCCTCACCTTCGGCCTCGCGCTCGTCCTCCGCGAGGGCGCGCGCCAGGTGTGGGGCGGCGACATGCGGCGGATCCCGGCGCCGTTCACGGGCTCGACGCCGCTCCTCGGCATGACCTATCCCGACTACCGGATCTTCCTGCTCGCGATCTCCTGCGCGCTGCTGCTGGCGATCTGGCTGTTCTTCACGCGCACCCGCGCCGGCGTGCTCGTGCGGGCGGCGGTGCAGGACGCCGAGATGCTCGACGGGCTCGGCGTGGACGTCCGGCGCCTGTTCACGCTCACCTTCGCCGGCTCCGCGGCGCTCGCCGCGCTGGCCGGCCTCCTGCTGGCGCCGGTCTTCACCGTCTACCCGCAGATGGGGGTGGAGATGATCCTGCTCGCCTTCATCGTCGTGATCCTGGGCGGCATGGGCTCGCTCGGCGGCTCGGTGGTGGCCGCCTTCGTCATCGGCATCGCCCAGAGCCTGTTCTCGCTCTGGATGAACCCGCAGCGCGTGGCCATCGCCATCTTCGGCATCATGATCGTCGTGCTGATCGTCCGGCCCCGCGGCTTCTTCGGGCGGGAGGGCGTCCTTGAGTAGGACGCTCGGCTGGCGCGCCGCGCCGGTGTTCGCGGCCCTGGCCGCGCTGCCGGCCGTGCCCGGCATGACCGACTACTACCTGCTGCTCGCCTTCGACGCGCTCCTGTTCGGCGCCGTCGCGATGAGCCTCGACCTCCTGATCGGCTACACGGGGCTCGTCTCCTTCGGCCACGCGGCCTTCTTCGGGCTCGGCGCGTACGCCACGGCCATCCTCCTCGAGCGCGGGATCCTCTCGCTCTGGGCGTCGCTCGGCTTCGCGGTGGTGATCGTCGGGCTCTACGCGCTCGTCGTCAGCTACTTCGCCACCGCCCGCCGCGGCATCTACTTCGCGCTGCTGACCCTGGTCTTCGCCGAGGTCGTCTTCACCTTCTTCCGCTACACGCAGACCTTCGGCGGCTCGGACGGGATCCAGGGCGTGCCGCCGCCCGAGCTCCTGCCCGGCGTGACGCTCGACACGCCGATGCGCAACTACTACCTGATCGTGGTCTACCTGGCGCTGGCCTGGGCGGCGTGCCGCGTGCTCGTCGGCTCGCACTTCGGCAAGGTGCTGGTCGCGATCCGCGAGAACGAGGACCGGGCCCGGTTCCTCGGCTACAACGTCCAGCGTTACAAGATGGCGGCGTGCATGATCTCGGCGCTCCTGACCGGCCTGGGCGGCGCGCTCTACCCGGGGCGCGCGGCGTTCGCGACGCCGGACCTCCTGCTGTGGACGGTCTCCGGGGAGTTCATCATCATGGTCATGATCGGCGGCCTCGGGACGCTGACGGGGCCGGTCATCGGCGGCGCCTTCTTCATCGTGCTCCAGGAGAAGGTCTCCTCGTACGTGGACTGGTACTTCATCGTGATCGGCGCGGTGCTCATCCTGATCGTGCTGTTCATGCCGAAGGGGCTGCTCGGCTTGCGGCGGCTCCTGGGGGCCCGGCCGTGGCGCGCGACGGCGTGATCCTCGAGGTCCAGGGCGTCTCCCGGCACTTCGGCGCCCTCGCCGCGCTCGCCCAGGTGAGCTTCGCGGTGCGGGCGGGCGAGGTCTTCTCGGTCATCGGACCGAACGGCGCCGGCAAG
>Ga0154364_1148_pt1 | contig 18164 bp, 19 predicted proteins | sample RifGroA2_FD_115892 | JGI IMG/M metagenome (GOLD analysis project Ga0154364, IMG submission 115892) | Candidatus Rokubacteria bacterium GWA2_73_35 | reverse complement strand
CCGCGGCCGCGGGCGCCTCGCCGTCCGGCCGGAGGCCGATCGTCTCCGGCGACTCGCGCACGACCCACAGCACGAGCGGCAGCACCAGGACCACCACGCCCACGCCGAAGACGCCGTAGGTCGCGCGCCAGCCGATCGTGAGGATGAGCCACATCGCGACCGGCACGAGCATGCTCATCCCGGCCATCGAGGCGCCGCCGAGGGTCGAGAGCGCGGTGGCCCGCCGGCGCGTGAACCAGCGCGCGATCACCGCCGAGCCGACCACGTGGCCCGTCGCCGCGAGCCCCGCCGCGGCGAACACGCCGTAGACGAGGTAGAGCTGCCAGAGGCTCGTCACGAGCCCCGTGCCCGCGATCGACGCGCCGAGCACGAGCGTGCCCGTGCCGAGCACGGACCGCGCCCCGAAGCGGTCGACCAGGCGCCCGACGAAGGGCTGGAAGGCGCCGTAGAGGAACAGGCTCAGCGAGATCACGAGCGAGAAGCTCGCGCGGTCGAGTCCGAGCTCGGCAACGACGGGCTTGAGGAAGGGACCGACGGTGAAGCGGATGCCGGTGGAGAGGAACACCATCACCATGAAGGACAGCGTCACCCACCAGCCGTAGAAGATCGGTCGTGTCCGCATCGGGCTCCGCTGCCACTATAGCCGACGCCCGATCGCCTGACAAACGCCCGCGCGGCGCCGCGCGGGCGGCGGACGCGGGCGGGCCGCGTGATACCCTACGCGCGAGCCCATGAAGCTCGCGCGCGCGCTGATCGGCATGGTGCACCTCGGGCCGCTGCCCGGCAGCCCACGCTGGGACGGCTCGATGGAGCGCGTCGTCGAGGCGGCGCTCGCCGACGCGACGGCGCTCGTCGGGGGCGGCATGGACGCGCTGCTCGTCGAGAACTTCGGCGACGCGCCGTTCAGCCCGGGCCGCGTCGAGCCGGCCACGGTCGCGGCGATGACCGCGGTCGCCGCCGAGCTCCGCCGCGCCCTCCCGCAGGCGCCGCTCGGCGTCAACGTGCTGAAGAACGACGCGCGCGCGGCGCTCGCGGTCGCCGCCGCGGTCGGCGCGCGCTTCATCCGGGTCAACGTCCACGCCGGCGCCGTCCTGAGCGACCAGGGCGTGATCCAGAGCGACGCCTACGCGACCCTGCGCGACCGCCGGCTGCTCGGCGCCGACGTCCGCATCTTCGCCGATGCCGGCGGCAAGCACGCGGTGCCGCTCGCGCCCGTGGACCTCGAGCAGACCGCGCGCGACCTCGTCCACCGCGAGCTCGCCGACGCGCTCGTGGTCTCGGGCCCGGCGACGGGCGAGGCGACCCCGCCCGGCGACCTCGAGCGCGTCCGGGGCGCGGTCCCCGGCGTGCCGCTCCTCGTCGGCAGCGGCGTGACCCCGGAGACCGCCGCCCAGCTCCTGTCGCTCGCCGACGGCCTGATCGTGGGCACGTACGTCAAGCGCGACGGCGACGTGCGGAACCCGGTGGATCGGGCCCGGGTGGAGAAGCTCGTTGCGGCGGCGCGCCGCCGCTAGCCTCCTCGCCCTGGCGCTCGCGGCCGGCTGCCGCACGGGCATGGATCCGGCCCGGCTCGCGGCGCTCGACCCGGAGCTCGGCCAGCTCCTGCTGGTCGGCTTCCAGGGCACCGCGCTCGACGCCCCCGTGGACCGGCTCCTCTGCGAGGTGCGCGTCGGCGGCGTCGTGCTCTTCGCGCGCAACATCGTGGATCCCGCGCAGCTCGCCGGCCTGACGCGCGCGCTCCGCGAGCGCGCGGCGGCGTGCACCGGGCGCCGCCTGCTGATCGCCGTGGACGCCGAGGGCGGCCGCGTGATGCGCCTGGCCCCCGACGCCGGCTGGGCCGCGACGCTCTCGGCCCGGGACCTCGGCGACGCAAACGACTTCACGCTGACCGAGCTCGAGGCGCGACGCATCGCCCGCCGCCTGCGGGAGGCCGGCATCAACTGGAATCTCGCCCCGGTCGTGGACGTCGGCTACAACCCGGCCAACCCCGTGATCGTCGGGACAGCCCGGGCGTTCAGCGCAAATCCGTGGCTCGTGGCCGAGCACGCGCGCGCGTTCATCCGCGCGATGCGCGCCGAGGGCGTGCTGACCACGCTCAAGCACTTCCCGGGGCACGGCTCGAGCTGGGGCGACTCGCACGCCGGGTTCGTGGACGTGACCGACACGGCGAGCGCGGAGGTGGAGCTGGCCCCGTACCGTCTGCTGATCGCCGAGCGGCTGGCCGACGCCGTCATGACCGCGCACGTCTGGAACCGTCGGCTGGACCCGGCACACCCGGCGACGCTGTCGCGCGCGACAATCACGGGTCTGCTCCGCGGCGGGCTCGGCTTCGACGGCCCCGTGGTGAGCGACGACCTCCGCATGGGCGCGATCGAGGAGCGCTACGGGCTCGGCGAGGCGGCGGTGCTCGCGCTCGACGCCGGCGTGGACGTGCTGCTCATCGCGGACGACCGCCTGCCCGACGGCCGCTCGGCGCCCGCCGTCGCGCGCGCCGCCGTCCGCCGGGCGCTCGCGCGAGGGCGGCTCGACCCCGGGCGCGTCGCCGCCGCCCTCGCCCGCGTGGACGCGCTCCGGGCGCGCCTGCCACCCTAGCCGGCGCGCCTCGTTCACGCACGGTCGCCGCCCTGCGTGAGCGAGGCGCGCGAGTGCGCGCTAGGGCGCGCGCCAGATCGTCCGGTCGCTCGTGTCCCGGATGTTGAGCGTCGGCGCGCCGTCGGCCGCGAGACCCGCGCCGATCCGGATGTTCTCGTTCTGGTCGCGGAACGTCAGGCTCGGCTGGTCGTTGGCCTCGACCGACAGGAACGCGCGGATCTTCTCGTTCTTGTCGCGCATGGTCAGGATCGGCCGCTGGTTCTCCGTGACCTCGAAGCGGATCCGCAGCTTGTCGTTGTCGTCGTACATCGTGAGGTGCGGGCGGCCCGCCGTGTCCGTGTAGAGCCAGGCGCGGGCCTTCTCCGCGCGGTCGCGCAGGGTCAGCACTGGCGTCTCGTCGCCGGTCAGGTACAGCCACGCGCGGCGCTTGCCCTCCTTGTCCTGGAGCACGACCTGCGGCTGCTCGTTGGTCGCGATGTAGAGGCGCGCGCGCGTCTTGTCGTTGCGGTCGGTGAGCGAGATCTCGGGCCGGCCGTCGTCCCAGACCGTCATCCGGCCGCGCACCTTCTCGTCCTTGTCGCGGAGCGTGAGGTTGGGCGTGCCGTCGCTCTCCACCGAGAGCCAGGCGCGGCGCTTGCCGTCCTTGTCGCGCATCTGCCAGTTGGGCCGGTCCTCGGCCACGAAGAACCAGCTCCGGATCTGCTCCTGCCCGTCGCGGAGGCTCAGCCCCGGCTCGCCGCTCGGGGTGGCGTAGAGCCAGGTGCGGCGCTTGCCGTCGGCGTCGCGGAACACGAGGTTCGCCGAGCCCTGGTCGGACACGTACAGGACGGCGCGGGGCCTGTCGGCCGTGTCCCGCAGCTCGAGCTTCGGGATGCCGTCGTCCCCGACCGTCAGGACGCCGCGGGTCCGGCCGGCCGCGTCCCTGAGCAGGAACTCCTGCGCCTCCAGCGTGCGCCGGGCCTGCGCCTGGCCCATCAGCGCCACCGCGCCCACCGCCAGCAGGGCGACGGCCCCCAGCCGCTTGAGCCGCCGGTTCTCCCGTTCCAGCCGCTCCAGGCGTCCTGCGATCGCTGCGTCGGTCGCTTCGCTCATCGCTCGTCCTCCGCTCTCGGATGATTGAGCAGCCGTTCCACGTCCCCGCGCATCGGCAGCGACGGCTGGGCCCCGCGACGCGTGCACGCGAGCGCCGCGGTCGCGTTCGCGAAGGGAAGCGCCGCGGCGAGCGCCCGCCCCTCGGCGAGCGCCACGGCGAGCGCGCCGTTGAAGGCGTCCCCCGCTGCCGTCGTGTCCACCACCGCTACAGGATACGCCAGGACGCGCGTCTCGCCCTCGGCCGTCGCGGCGAGCGCGCCCGCCTCCCCCAGCGTGACGATCACCGCGCGGGCGCCCCGCGCCCGGAGCGCCCGGGCGGCGCCGGCCGCGTCGCCGGCGGGCACGCCGGCCAGGCGCGCCGCCTCGCCCTCGTTCGGCGTCAGGCAGTCCACGGCGCCGAGGAACTCGATCGGCGCGTCGGGCACGGGCGCCGGGTTCAACAGCGTCGGGACCCCGCGCCGCCGCGCCTCGGCGAGCACCCAGGCGACGGTCTCGAGCGGGGTCTCGAGCTGGCACGCGACCACGTCCGCCCAGGCGAGGTCCTCGCCGCGCGCCTCGACCATGGCGCGCGTCAGGAGGCGGTTGGCGCCGGGCGCGACGGCGATCTGGTTCTCGCCCTCGTCGTCGACCACGATGAGCGCCGTGCCCGTCGCCGCCCCGGCGGCGGCGTGAACGCCCTCGACCCCGATGCCCTCCGCGGCGAGCGCCGCGCGCACCGCGCGCCCGGAGGCGTCGTCGCCCACGCAGGCAAGCAGGCGCACCTCGGCCCCCAGCCGGCGCGCCGCGACGGCCTGGTTCGCGCCCTTGCCCCCGTGGGCGACGAGCAGCGTGCCGCCCGAGACCGTCTCGCCCGGCCGCGGCAGCCGCGCCGCCGCCACGGTGAAGTCCACGTTCGCGGCACCGACGATCAGGACGCGGGGCACAGGCGGTCCAGGAAGAGCCGGAGGAAGCGGTCGGTGTCGACCCCGCGCGCGACGCGGCAGTTCGGCTCGCCGGCGGCCCGCCGCGTCTCGCCGTCCCCGCCGATCGCGAGCCGCACCGGCTCCCACTCCACCAGCGTCGGGTCGAGCGCCGCCGCGAGCGCGAGGGGGTCGTGGAGCATCATCCCCTGCGCGCCGCCCGCGTGGTCGATGCGGAAGCCGCGCTCGCTGAACGCCTGGATCCGCGACGCCAGCGGCCCGGGCGCCCGCGCGAGCGCGGCGCGCATCCCCGCGCGCGGGAGCACGGCCTGCCGGGTCGCGTCGAGCGGCACCAGGTCGAGCGCCAGGCCCGCCGCCAGCACGCGGTGCGCCGCCTCAGGATCCACGTGGAAGTTGAACTCGGCCGCCGGCGTGACGTTCCCGGGCACGTCCACCGCGCCGCCCATCGCGACGACGCGCCCGACGAGCGGCAGCGCGCCGGCGTCGGCCTTGAGCGCGAGGGCGAGGTTCGTCAGTGGGCCGAGCGCGACGAGGGTGAGCAGCCGCTGCAGGCGGCGGGCCGCGTCCACGATCAGCGCGACGGCGTCCGGCAGGACCGACGGCCGCGCGGGCTCGGGCCAGTCCGGGAGGTCGGCGAGGCCGTCCTCGCCGTGGTAGCGGGGGGACGTGACGAGCGCGCGGGCGAGCGGCCCCGAGGCTCCCGCCGCGACCGCGGGCGGCGGGGCGGGCCGGCGCAGCGCGAGCAGGCGGAAGACGTTGGTGGTCGCGACCTCGACGGGCACGTTGCCCGCCACCGTCGTGATCGCCTCGACGCTGAGCTCGCGGGAGCCCCACGCGAGCAACAGGGCGAGCGCGTCGTCGATGCCCGGGTCCGTGTCGATCAGGACGGGGATCAAGGAATCTCCTGGCGCCGCGCGGGCATCATACTAGAATGAAACATCCTTCGGGAAGGAGGAGGGCGCGATGGACGTCGAGATCCTGTACTGCGGCGAGTGAAACTACCTGCCCCAGGCCTCCAGTCTGCAGGCCGCCATCAAGGACGCGTACGGCATCACCGCCCGCCTGAGCGAGGGCGCGGGCGGCATCTTCGAGGTCTCGATCGACGGCAAGGTCGTCTACTCCAACCAGACCACGTACCGCTTCCCCACGAACGAGGAGATCTTCGAGAAGATCGACGCCCTCAGGACGTGACACCGCGCGCCAGCTCCTCCTGAAACCGCGGATCGGCCACCCCGAGCAGCGCCTGCGCCCGTCCCCGCTCCCCCTGTCCCCGGAGGTGGGCCGCGCCGTGCTCCGTGACGACCCAGTCCGCGAGCACGCGCGGGCTCGTCACGTTCGCGCCGTGCGCGAGCCGCGGGACGATCCGCGACACCGTGCCGTCCCGGCCGGTCGCGGGTAGCGCGATGATCGACGCCCCGCCGTGGGAGCGCGAGGCGCCGAGCACGAAGTCGAATTGCCCGCCGATGCCCGCCACCTGGCGGGGCCCGAGGCTCTCGGCGGTCACCTGCCCGGTCAGATCCACCTCGAGCGCGGAGTTGATCGCGACGAACCGGGGGAACCGTGCGACCGTGTCGGGGTCGTGGACGAAGCCCGACGGCTCCATGTTCACCCGCGGGTTCTCGTGCAGGAAGTCGAAGAGCCTGCGGGTCCCCATCGCCTCGGCGATGTCCATGCGCCCCCGGTGCACGGGCTTCGCGGCGCACGTCACGACCCCGCGCTCGACCAGCCCGACCGACGAGTCCACGAGGAGCGAGTGGAGGGCGAGGTCCCGGTGATCCCCGAGAGCTTCAAGCACTGCCTGAGGGATCGCACCGACGCCGACCTGGACCGTGGCGCCGTCGGGCACGAGCGCTGCGACGTGCGCGCCGATCCGGCGCTCGATCTCGCCGACGACCGTGGGCGGATAGGGCGTGAGGGGCTCGTCCACGTCGACCCAGGCGTCGACCTGGCTCGCGTGGAGGAACGCGTTGCCGAGCGTGCGGGGCATCTCCGGGTTCACCTGCGCGATCACGAGCGGGGCCCGGCGCGCCGCGGGCAGCGTCACGCCCACGGCGACGCCGAGGCTCAGCCAGCCGCGCGCGTCCGGCGGCGCCGCGTGCACGAGCACGCAGTCGGGCGCCCAGGCGCCGCCGGCGGCGAACTCGCTGACGAGATCGAAGTAGCGCATCGGGACGAACTCGGCGCGGCCGCGCCGGCGCGCGTCCTCGAGCCGGGACGACATGTGCCACGTCGCCAGGCGCAGGCTCGCGTGCTCGGGCCGCGCGAAGGGATAGTCGCCGAGGTGGATGCCTCCGAGCAGCGTCAGGTCGGAGAGCCGCTCGGACTGCCGGCAGATCTCGCCGACGAGCGCCGCGGGCTCGCCGCACCCCGGCGGCAGCAGCACGCGCATGCCCGGCCGGAGACGGCCGACCGCGTCGGTGAGCGTGAGCTTCGCGTAGGCGCGCGGCATGAATCGCGAGCCATATATACACCCGGGCGCGCTAGAATGACCGCATGAATCGGCGCCGGCTCGGGCTGGCGTGGCTCCTGCTCCCGCTGCTCCTGGCCGCCTGCGCCGGCACCGAGCCCGCGCCGACGGCCGCCGGCCCGCCGCGCGTCCGGTGCCTCAGCGAGGGCGCGCGGGACGCCGCGTCGGGGACCCGCCCGCTCTTCTTCCTGTTCTGCGTCGAGAGCCCGTGATGGCGGCGCCCGCGCGTCGGGTGGCGCTCGTCACCGGCGGCGGCCGCGGCATCGGCCGCGAGATCGCGCTGGCGCTCGCGCGCGACGGCCTGGACGTCGCGGTCGGCGCGCGCACGCGCGAGCAGGTCGAGGACGTCGCGGCGGCCGCGCGCGTGCTCGGCGGGCGCGCCCTCGCGCTCGAGCTGGACGTCACCGACCTCGAAGGGATCCGGCGCGCTGTCGCCAGGACCGAAACCGCCCTCGGGCCGGTGGACGTGCTCGTGAACAACGCCGGCATCGCCGAGGCGGCGCCCTTCCTCAAGACCGATCCCGACCTCTGGGACCGTCACCTGCGCGTCAACGCGACGGGCCCGTTCCTCCTCACCCGCGCGGTGCTCGCCGGCATGCTCGAGCGGCGCTGGGGGCGCGTGATCAACATCGCCTCGCTCGTCGGGCTCTACGGCGCGCCGTACGTGACCGCGTACACCGCGTCGAAGCACGCGCTCGTCGGGCTCACGCGCGCGCTCGCGCTGGAGGTGGCGGCGCGCGGCGTGACGGTGAACGCGATCTGCCCCGGCTACGTCGCGACCGACCTCGTCTGGAGCGCGGCGCGCAACATCGAGGCGAAGACCGGCCGCTCGTTCGACGAGGCGGTCGCGTCGCTGGCGCGGATCAACCCCGGGGGGCGCCTGATCGAGCCGGCCGAGGTCGCCGCCGTCGCGCTGAAGCTCGTCTGGGACGACGCGACCAACGGCGAGGCGATCGTGCTCGACGGCTCCGCCCCCGCCTAGGAGGCTCGCATGGCACGAGAGATCCGGCTCCACAACCCGCCCACGCTGATGAAGGCGGTCGGCTACACCCACGGCGTCGAGACGCGCGGCGGGCGCCTGCTGTTCTTCGCCGGGCAGGTCGCCAAGGACGCGGACGGCCGCACCGTTGGCACGGGCGACCTCGTCGCCCAGTTCCGTCAGGTGTGCGAGAACCTCCGCACGGTGGTCACGGCCGCCGGCGGCCAGCTCGGCGACGTCGTCAAGCTCACGATCTACGTGCTCGACGCCGACGAGTACAAGCGGCAGGGCAAGGCGATCGGCGCCGTGTACCGCGAGTACTTCGGCCGGCACTTCCCGGCGATGACGCTCGTCGGCGCGCGCGACCTCTACGACGCGGCCGACGGGTGCCTGCTCGAGATCGACGGCTTCGCCTGCCTGCCATGATCCCGGGCGTCGCCGAGTCGCTGCCGGCGCCCGAGCTCATGCCGGACCGCGTCTACACGCTGCCCGAGCTGCGCTACCCGCCCCGGCTCAACGTCGGCGCGGAGCTGCTGGACGGCAACGCGGAGGGCGGCAGGGCCGGCCGCGCCGCGATCCACGCGGGCCCGCGCACGCTCACGTACGGCGCGCTGGCCAAGCAGGTCAACCAGCTCTGCCACGGCCTCCGCTCGATGGGGCTCGACCGCGGCGACCGCGTGCTCCTCCGGATGCCGAACGTGCCCGAGTTCATCGTCGCCTGGCTCGCCTGCCAGAAGCTCGGCATCGTGACCGTCGGGACGATGCCGATGCTGCGCGCGCGCGAGCTCGCGTACATCGCGACGGACGCCGGGACCCGGACGGCGATCGTGTGGGGCGCGCTGCGCGAGGAGCTCGAGCGGGCCCAGGCGCAGGCGCCGGTGCTGCGGAAGCTCGTCGTCGCCGGCGAGGCGCGCGCGAGCGACACGACGCTCGCCTCCCTCATGGCGGGCGAGTCGGAGCGTTTCACGGCCGTGGACACCGACCGCGACGAGCCCGCGATGATCGCCTACACCTCGGGCTCGACGGGCGTGCCCAAGGGCTGCGTGCACGTCCACCGCGACATCCTCGCCTCCGCGGACGCGTACGCCCGCCACGTGCTCGCGCCCTCGGAGGACGACCGCTTCGGCGGCCACCCGACGCTCGCGTTCACGTTCGGCACGGGCGGGCTCCTCGTCTTCCCCTTCCGCTTCGGCGCCTCGACGGTCCTGAGCGGCCCCTTCGCGCCGGAGGCGATGCTCGAGACGTTCGCGACCCGGCGCGTGACGATCGCCTTCTGCGCGCCGACCTCCTACCGGCTCATGCTCGGCGTCCCCGAGCTCCGGCGGCGCTTCGACCTCGGCAGCCTCCGCCTCGGCGTCTCCGCGGCCGAGCCGCTGCCGGCGGCGACGTGGGAGGCGTGGAAGAAGACGACGGGCGTGGAGCTGCTCGACGGGATCGGCTCGACCGAGATGTTCCACATCTTCGTCTCCTCCCTCCCCGGCCGCGTGCGGCCGGGCGCGACGGGCCTCCCGGTGACCGGCTACGACTGTCGCGTCGTCGACGAGGCGGGGCGCGAGGTCGCGGCGGGGCAGCCCGGCCTCATCGCGATCAAGGGCCCCACGGGCTGCAAGTACTGGCGGAAGCCCGACCGGCAGGCCGAGTACGTCCGCTTCGGGGGCTGGAACGTGACCGGCGACGTCTACGTGCGCGACCCCGACGGCTACCTCTTCTACCAGTGCCGCTCCGACGACATGATCGTCTCCGGCGGCTACAAGATCCCCGGCCCCGAGATCGAGCACGTGCTCGACGAGCACCCGGCGGTCGCGGAGTCGGCCGTCGTCGCCGCGCCGGACGCGACGCGCGGCTTCGTCGTGAAGGCCTTCGTCGTGCTCCGGGCCGGGCGCGCCCCGTCCCCCGAGCTCGTCGCCGAGCTTCAAGACCACGTCAAGCGCGAGCTGGCGCCGTACAAGTACCCGCGCGCGGTCGAGTTCGTCCCGAAGCTCCCGCGGACCGAGACGGGCAAGATCCAGCGCTACGTGCTCCGCCACGCGGACGTGATCCCCTGGGACCCGACGAAGCGCGCGTGACCGGGGGCGCGGACGCGCGCCCGCGCGTCCGCCACCCGCTGCCCCCGGCCCGCTGGCCGACGCGCGAGGAGGCGGCGCGGGCGCGCCTCTTCTCGCCGCTCGCGCTCGGCCCGCTCCACGTCCACGAGCGCACGTGGGTCCCGGCGATGGTCCCCTGGCGGGCGACCGACGAGGGATTCGTGACGCCCGACGTGCTGGACTGGTACGCCCGGTTTGCGGAAGGTCAGCCAGGTGTCCTCGTGGTGGAAGCGACGGGCATCCGCGATATACCAAGCGGCCCGCTCCTCCGGATCGGCGACGACCGCTTCGTGCCGGGCCTGCGCGAGCTGGTGGAGGTCGTTCGCGAGCGGAGCCGGGGGCGCACGCGGCTCTTCATCCAGGTCATCGACTTCCTGACCGTCCGCCGCCGGCCCGAGCCCGCGACGTTCTTCGACCGCCACCTCGCGGTCACCGACGCGCTGCGCGGCCAGCTCGCGCTCTGGCTCGACGACCGGCGCTGGCGCGAGGCGCCCGAGCGCGAGGTCCGCGCCTGCCTGAGCGCCGCCGAGCGCGTGACGCTCGAGACGGTGCTGACCGACCGCGAGCTCGAGGCGCTCGACTACGGCTACCGCGAGCGCGTCTGGGACACCCACCTGCCGTGGATCCGCGAGCTGCCGCGCGTGCTCCCGGGCCTCTTCGCGGAGGCCGCGCGCCGCGCGCGCGAGGCGGGGTTCGACGGCGTCGAGCTGCACTACGCGCACGCCTACACGATGGCCTCCTTCCTGTCGCGGCTGAACACGCGCGCCGACGGCTACGGTGGCTCGCTCGCCGGCCGCGCGCGCCTGCCGCTCGAGGTCCTCGCCGCGGTCCGCGCGCGCGTCGGCCGCGACTGGGTCGTCGGCATCCGCTACCTGGGCGACGAGGTCGTCGCGGGCGGCAGCCGGCTCGAGGACGCGGTGTGGTTCGGCGTGCGCTTCGCTGAGGCCGGCGTGGACTACCTCTCCGTCTCCAAGGGTGGGCGCTTCGAGGACGCGCGGCAGCCGAAGGTCGGCGAGGCCGTCTACCCGTACACGGGCGAGTCGGGCTGGGAGTGCATGCCGACCGTGTGGGCCGACGCGCGCGGGCCCTTCGCGCGCAACGCGCCGCTCGCCGCGGCGATCCGCGCCGCGGTCCGCGCGGCGGGCCTGACGACCCCGGTCGTCGCGAGCGGCGGCATCGGGAGCTTCGCGCTGGCGGAGGGCCTCCTCGAGCGCGGCGACGCCGACTGCGTGGCGGCCGCGCGCCAGACGCTCGCCGACCCCGACTGGTTCCGCAAGGTCCGGCTCGGCCTCGGGCACCTCGTGCGCCGCTGCGAGTACACGAACTACTGCGAGGGGCTCGACCAGCGCCACAAGCAGGTGACCTGCAAGCTCTGGGACCGCGACCTCGGGCCGGGGGACCCGGCGGTCACGCTCGCGCGCGACGGCCGGCGCCGCCTGGTCCCGCCCGCCTGGCGGCCCCCGGCGGACCTCTAGCCCGCACGACTCGCGAACGACGATGGCGCGACCGGGCGGGTGGCGCAGGGTGCGGTTCCCGCGGGCCGTGCGCTGTGGGTGACGGCGCCCGGCCGGCGGGGGCCGCACCCCGCGCCAGGCCCTGCCCGCCTGGCGCGATGACCGTTCGCGAATCGTGCGGGCTCGCGCGGCGCCTTGCCCAGGCCCCGCGCCCCGTGCTAGGTTCTGGCCCACTCGCCGGGCACCCGGCGCGGGAGGCCGCCATGCCATTCGTCAACATCCGCCTGTACGCGGGCCACGGCACGGAGCGCAAGGACGAGATCGCCCGGCGCGTGACCGACACGATCGCGGAGGTGTGCAAACTGCCGCGCGAGGCCGTGTGGGTCGTCTTCGAGGACGTGCCGCCCCCGGATTGGTACGTGGCCGGCAAGCCCGGACAGCCGCCCAAGAAGTGAACCGCACGTTCGAGAAGCTGGGCACCGGGTTCCTCTTCACCGAGGGGCCGGTGTGGCATCCGACGGGCAAGTTCCTGCTCTTCAGCGACATGCCCGGCGACCACATGCGCCGCTGGTCGGCGACGGACGGCGTCACGACGTTCCGCAAGCCCTGCAGCATGTCGAACGGGCTCACGTACGACCGGCAGGGTCGGCTCGTCGCCTGCGAGCACGCGACGAGCCAGGTCACGCGGACGGAGGCGGACGGGCGGATCGTGCCGATCGCGACGCACTACCGGGGCAAGCAGCTCAACAGCCCGAACGACATCGTCTGCCGGAGCGACGGGGGGATCTACTTCACGGATCCGCCCTACGGGCGCGTCAGGTTCTACGGCGTCGAGCGGCCCCGGGAGCTCGACGTCCAGGGGGTCTACCGGGTCGGGCCCGACCCGGGCTCGCCCGAGCTGCTCGTGGACGACTTTGACCGCCCGAACGGCCTCTGCTTCTCCCTCGACGACCGCCGGCTGTTCGTCAACGACACGGCGCGCCAGCACATCCGGGTCTTCGACGTCGCGCCGGGCGGCGCGCTCGTGAGGGGCCGTCTCTGGGCCGAGACCAAGGGCGACGCGCCCGGCGCGCCCGACGGCATGAAGCTCGACGCCGCGGGCCGGATCTACTGCTGCGGCCCCGGCGGCATCCACGTGTTCGACCCGGACGCGAACCTGCTCGAGGTCCTCGAGGTCCCCGAGCGCACCGCCAACTTCGCCTGGGGCGACGACGACTACCGGTCGCTGTTCATCACGGCCTCGGCGTCGCTCTACCGGCTCCGGACGACCGTACCGGGCCTGCCGGTGTTCTGAGGCACGACCGCACACCCCCAAGGAGGTCCCCATGCAGCGGCGCATGTTCCTCATCCTGCTCCCGCTCCTCGCGCTGGCCCTCGCCGGTCCCCCCGCGGCCCTGGCGCAGAAGCCGATCCGGGTCGGCTTCCCGATGCCGCTGTCCGGGCCCGCCGCGCTCTACGGCGATCCCGCGCTCAAGGGCGCCCAGCTCTTCGTCGAGGAGCTGAACGCCAAGGGCGGCGTGCTCGGCCGCAAGCTCGAGCTGCTCCCGCGCGACAGCAAGGCGAACCCCGACGAGGCCGTGCGGGTGTCGCGCGAGCTGATCCTCAAGGAGAACGTGGACTTCCTCGTCGGCACGCTCACCTCCGCCGAAGGGCCCGCGGTCTCGGTCGTCGCGAAGGAGAACAAGGTCGTCTTCATCGCGCCGATCCCGAAGACCGACCAGCTCACCGCCAAGGACAAGCTGCACCCGTACGTCTTCCGCGTGGCGGCGACCACGACGATGGAGGGCCGCAGCATCGCCGAGATCGTCGCGAAGTGGGGCGTCAAGCGCATCGCCACGATCAGCTTCGACTACGCGTACGGCCAGGACGTGACCCGCGCCTTCGTCGAGCACATCAAGAAGATCAAGCCGGGCGTCGAGATCGTGGACCAGCAGTGGCCGAAGCTCGGCGAGGCGGACTACCGACCCTTCATCAACGCGCAGATGGCGAAGAAGCCCGACGCGGTGTTCTCGTCGATCTGGGGCGGCCACTTCGTGACGTTCGCCAAGCAGGCCAAGCCGCTCGGGTACTTCGACGCCATCAAGTACAACTTCATCGGCGCCGGCGAGATCGCCGCGCCCGAGACCACCAAGGCCATGGGCGCCGAGTACCCCGTGGGCATCTGGGGCAACACCTACGACGCCTTCTACTGGGACGCCGCGCCGGCCGCGCACCACGACTACACGGCGCGCCTGGCCCGGTTCCTCAAGGACGACGCGCCCTCGTCCTGGTCGATCCAGACGTACATCGCGATGCAGTTCCTCACCGCGGCCATCACGAAGGCGGGCGGCACCGACGGGGACAAGGTCGCGAAGGCGCTCCTCGGCCTCAGCATCGACACGCCCCACGGGAAGATGACGATCCGGGCGAAGGACCACCAGGCCGACCGCGGCCAGCTCTACGGCAAGACCGTCAAGGACCCGAAGTACCCGTTCGCGATCATGAAGCCGCTCACGTACGTGGACCCCGCGAAGTTCATGGACTAGCCCGGTCGGCGGGCGCGGGGGCGCCGACGGCCCCCGCGCCGGCCTTCTCGCGCCGTGCCCGATCCCACGTTCCTCTTCGCGCAGTCGCTCAGCGGGCTCACCGCGGCGATGTTCCTCTTCCTCATCGCCTCGGGCCTCTCGCTCATCTTCGGCGTCCTCGGCGTGCTCAACTTCGCGCACGGCTCGTTCTACATGCTCGGGGCGTACGTCGCCTACCAGCTCGTGCAGGTCCTCGGACGCGACCCGGCCGCCTTCTGGTGGGCCGCGCTCGGCGCCGCCTGCGCGATCGCGGTCCTGGGCGGGCTCGTCGAGCGCCTGCTCCTCCGCCACCTCTACGCCAAGGACGTGCTCTACCAGCTCCTCTTCACCTACGCGCTCATCCTCGTCCTCTCCGACGCGGCCAAGGTCGTCTGGGGCACGGGGCAGCTCTCCATCGCGCGGCCGCCCGAGCTGGCCGGCGCCACGCGGGTGCTGGGCACGCTCGTGCCCCACTACGAGCTCTTCGTCCTGCTCCTCGGGCCGGCCATCGCGCTCGGTTTCTGGCTGCTCCTCCACCGCACGCGGGCCGGGCGCTTCGTCCGCGCGGCCGCGCTCGACCGCGAGATGCTCGGCGCCCTCGGGGTCAACGTGAGCCGCCTCTACACCAGCGTCTTCGTGCTCGGTTCGTTCCTCGCGGGCCTCGGCGGCGCGCTCATCGCCCCCGCCAAGGCGATCGTGCCCGGCATGGACGTCGAGATCATCGTGGAGGCCTTCATCGTGGTCGTCATCGGCGGCCTCGGCTCCTTCTGGGGGACGTTCCTCGGCGCGGTGATCTACGGCCAGGTGCTCTCGTTCGGCATCCTGATCTTCCCCCGCTTCTCGATCTTCTCCGTCTTCGCCCTGATGGCCGTCGTCCTGATCCTCCGGCCGTGGGGCCTCCTCGGCCGCCCCCTCAAGACATGAGCGCGCGCGCCCGGGTGCCGTGGGGGCTGCTGGGCGTGCTGGCCGCGCTCTCGGTGCCCTTCCTCGGCTCGCGCTACTACACCTTCGTCGCGACCGACGTCGCGATCCTGGCGCTGTTCGCCGTCAGCCTGAACCTGCTCCTCGGCTACACCGGGCTCGTCTCGTTCGGCCACGCCGCCTACTTCGGCGTCGGCGCCTACACCACCGGCCTCCTCATGAAGAAGGCGGGCGTGCCGTTCGTGCTGGCGTTCCCGGCGGCGGGCGTGCTGGCCGGCCTCCTCGCGCTCGTGTTCGGCTTCTTCTGCGTGCGCCTGACGAAGATCTACTTCGCGATGCTCACGCTCGCCTTCGCCCAGATCGTCTGGGCCATCTGCTTCAAGTGGAACGACCTCACCGGCGGCGAGCAGGGCATGCCGGAGATCCCCTACCCCGACCTCGCGTGGCTGGAGCGCCTCCCGCTCGTCGGCGAGCTGCGCACCAGCGATCACTTCTACCTGCTCACGGTCGTGCTCGTGGCCCTGTGCTTCTGGCTGCTCCGGCGCGTCGTCGGCTCGCCGTTCGGCCGCATCCTCACGACGATCCGCGAGAACCCCGAGCGCGCCGAGTTCATCGGCGTCCACGTCCGGCGCTGGGAGCTGCTCGCCTTCGTGCTCGCCGGCGCCTTCGCGGGCCTCGCGGGCGGGCTCTTCGGCATCTTCAACCGCGGCGTGTTCCCCGACTTCATCTACTGGACGAAGTCCTCCGAGGTCCTCATCATGGCGATCCTCGGCGGCATGGGCTACTTCTACGGGCCCGCCGTCGGCGCGCTCGTGCTGCTCGTGCTGAACCAGCAGATCACGTCCTACACCGAGTACTGGCCGTTCGTGCTCGGCTCGATCCTGATCGTGCTGCTGTTCGCGTTCCCCGGCGGGCTCGTCGGCGCGCTCGACGCCGGGCGCCGGCGCCTCCTGAGGCTCGGGCGTGCTTGAGGTCCGCGACGTCCACAAGGCGTTCGACGGCTTCCAGGCGGTCGCGGGGGTGAGCCTCGCCCTCGCGCGCGGCGAGATCGCCGCGATCATCGGGCCGAACGGCGCCGGCAAGACCACGCTCTTCAACCTCGTCACGGGCCACCTCCGCCCCGACGCGGGCGCGGTGTTCCTCGCGGGCCGCGAGATCACGGGCCTGCCGCCCCACCGGGTCTGCCGTCTCGGCCTGGGACGCTCCTTCCAGCGCACCAACATCTTCCCGCGGCTCACCGTGTTCCAGAACGTGCAGGCCGCGTTCCTCTCGCACCGCGGCCGCGGCCTCGACCTGCTGAGCCACGTCGAGCATCTCTACCGCGACGAGACCGAGGCCCTGCTGGCCTCGCTGGGCCTGCTGGAGCGGGCCGGCGAGCTGGGCGCGTTCCTCTCGCACGGCGCCCAGAAGCAGCTCGAGCTCGGGATCGCGCTCGCGAGCGAGCCGAAGCTCTTGCTCCTCGACGAGCCGACGGCCGGCATGTCGGCCACGGAGACCCACGAGACGATCCGCCTCATCAGCCGGATCGCGCGGGAGCGCGGCCTGACCCTGCTCTTCACCGAGCACGACATGGACGTGGTCTTCTCGATCGCGCAGCGGATCACGGTGCTCCACCAGGGCCGCGTGATCGCCGAGGGCGTCCCCGCGGCGGTCCGCGGCGACCCCGAGGTGCGCCGGGTCTACCTGGGGGAGCGGCGGTGAGCGCCGCCGGGCCCGTGCTCGAGGTCCGGGACGTCCACACGGCGTACGGCCTCTCGCGCGTCCTCTTCGGCGTGTCCCTCGAGGTCCGCGCCGGCGAGTGCGTCTGCCTGCTCGGCCGCAACGGCGTCGGCAAGACGACGACGATCCGCTCGATCATGGGCCTGACGCCGCCGAGCGCCGGCCGCGTCGTCTGGAAGGGCACCGACATCACCGGCTGGCCCCCGCACCGCGTCGCGCGCGCCGGCATCGGCTTCGTGCCCGAGGACCGGCGCATCTTCGCCGACCTCACCGTGTGGGAGAACCTCGACGTCGCGGTGCGTGCCGCCCGGGCCGGGGGGGGCGGCTTCAGCATCGAGCGCGTGTTCGACCTGTTCCCGAAGCTCGCCGAGCTGACGGCGCGCCAGGGCGGGTTCCTCTCGGGCGGCGAGCAGCAGATGCTCACGATCGCCCGCACGCTCATGGGGAACCCCGAGCTGCTGCTGCTCGACGAGCCGTCGGAGGGGCTCGCGCCTCTCGTGGTCGACCACCTCCGCGAGCAAGTCGCGCGCCTCAGGCGCGAGGGCCTCACGATCCTGCTCGCCGAGCAGAACGTGGAGTTCTCGCTCGAGCTGGCCGACCGGGTCTACGTCCTCGAGAAGGGGGCGATCCGCTTCAGCGGCCCAGCGGGCCGTCTGCGCGACGACGAGGCGCTGCGGCACGAGCTGCTCGCGCTCTGATCAGCCGCGCCCGGCGACCAGCCGCCGGATCGCCTCCGGGATCTCCTCCACGCCCGTGGTGGGGCCGAACGCGGCCGCCACGCCCCGGGCGGCCAGCGCGCGCGCGTCCGCCGCCGTGATCACGGAGCCCCCGAGCACGATCGGGATGTCGAGCCCCCGCGCGCGCAGGAGTCCGGTCAGCTCGTCGAGGTAGTAGAGGTACTCCCACGAGTGGCAGGAGAGCCCGATCACGTCGACCGCCTCGTCCACCGCCGCCTTGACGATCGCGGGCGGCAGGTTGAAGCGGCCGAGGTAGACCACCTCCATGCCGGCGTCGCGGAGCTGGCGGACGACCGCGATGGCGCCGACCTCGTGCTGGTCGAGGCCGAGCGTTCCGATGAGGATGCGGAGCGGCCTCACGCCGGCGCCTCCAGGTGCCCGAGCGGGTCGTACGGGACGCCGTAGCCCATGCGCATGACGCCCGTGATCTCGCCCATCGTGGCGCCCGCCGCGAACGCGGCCACCAGCGGCGCCATCAGGCTGCCGGTCTTCGCCGCGGCCACGCGCCGCACCTCGACGAGCGCCGCCCGCACCCGCGCCGCGTCACGCGCGCGCCGCATCGCGCCCAGCTCCTCCACGCGCTCGCGGCACGGCTCGAACTTCCGCTCGGCGACCCCGCGCAGCAGCGTGTCGTCTTCCTCGGCCATGCGGTGGAC